>QLAH01000093.1_pt1 | contig 85267 bp, 74 predicted proteins | sample 4693081 | NCBI WGS metagenome assembly QLAH01 (sample SAMN09425401, study PRJNA476045) | Lake water metagenome, whole genome shotgun sequencing project.
TTCAGAACTTCCAGTTGAACTATACAGCCAAGCAGTTGCAAGTGGCAACCCTAAAAAATACAAGCTTGCCTATTTTAAAGAAGCATTGTATCATCCTTCCTTAGACCCAGCCATACAAGCACAAATTTTATCGTTCATACAAAGCATGCAAGCAGCAGGACATACCGTAGAAGCCATTGATTTTAATTTATTGGAATTCGTAGTCCCTACTTATTATGTGTTAACCACTGCGGAAGCATCCAGTAATTTATCGCGATATGATGGCGTACGCTTTGGTCATAGAACCAGCCAAGAAGAGATTGATTTAACTGAAATGTATAAAGCTTCTCGCTCAGAAGGATTTGGTGAAGAAGTAAAAAGAAGAATTTTACTCGGCACATTCGTGTTGAGTGAAGGATTTTTTGACGCCTATTTTACAAAAGCACAACAGGTACGTCAACTGCTGAAACAACGGACCGACGCTATTTTCAGCGAATACGATGCCATTCTCTCTCCTACTGTTCCATCACCAGCATTCAATATTGGAGAAAAATCGGATGACCCGATTGAAATGTTCTTAGCAGATATTTATACAGTATATCCTAACCTAGTGGGTATACCGGCTATATCCATCCCCTTGTTTAAACATCCCAATGGAATGCCCTTTGGTTTGCAACTCATGACGCGTTCTTTTGATGAAATGAATCTATTACAGTTGAGTGCTCAATTGATGGAGCTTAAATCATGAAAAACTGCAGTTATAATCCACCTATAAAAAATCTATTGCGCTTATTTGTGCAAGTAATATTCGTAGGATTTTGCATACTTCCAACCATTAGCGCTCATGCGCAAAAAGATAGTACAACCGATAAGTTTGGTTTTAAGTCATTATTCAAAAATAAGTTTGATGCATCCAAGCCTTATGCCGCACAACTCAATCCCAGAGCGGTTTCCTTTGTACAAGAATACATGCGCAAGCATACTAAGTCCTTAGAAAAAATGAAGCTATGGGGTAAGCCTTATTTTGATTTATACGATGGAGTACTGGCACAATATGGCATACCTAAAGAGATGAAATACCTGAGTGTAATTGAAAGTAATTTAGGTGCAGGGGTGGTTTCTTGGGCAGGTGCTGCAGGCCCTTGGCAAATCATGGACTTTGAAGCAAAGCGTTTTGGATTAAGTGTGCGAAACCCCGATGAACGCATGGATTACAATAAGAGCACCCATGTTGCGGCAAAAATTATGCGTGAGTTATTTACTCAATTTAATGATTGGCTCTTAGTGGTAGCAGGCTACAATGGAGGCGCAGGAAGGGTTCGGCAAGCCATTCGTAAAACTGGCAGCAGAGATTTTTGGCAATTGCAATACCATTTACCCGAAGAAACACGCAACCATGTTAAGAAATTTATTGCAACACATTATGTAATGGAAGGGGGTGGTGGATGGACAACTATGACTGCTGCTGAAACCAAATACCAAAAAGAAAATACCCCACAAAGCGGGAATACATCTTTACTTAGCGCAGAAGAGCTAGGCAACTCAACTGAAATTTTGATAGCTGGAAGGTATCAATCCTTAATACTAGCTAACGAACTGAGTATCGATATACAGCAGTTTAATCGTTGGAATCCTGGATTTGAAAAAACTTTGGCTTCGGGAAAAGAATACACCATGCGCCTTCCAAATGAGAAAGTAGCATTATTTCAAGCAAAGAAACAAGCCATATTAGGCGCTTCACTCAGGGCATTGCTAGGCAGTAATTAAACACAGTGCGCGGCCACGCTTTAGTTCACAGCTTTATCAGCACAACAACTGCTCGCAAAAGCATCAGGCTTGGCTTTAAAGGCAAATCCCATCCCCAAAATATAACCCATGGCTTCGCGCAATGCATCATTGCTTTTAAACATCGGATTCGTATTGATGTCTGCATGAACTTCCATTTCAATATGGTGTTCAATAAATAATGGACAAAGCTCATAGGCAATTTCGATGCTCTTGGCCACTTCGGTTAGCATACGCTCTTTTAAATGATACCGCTGTTTTGTTTTTTCGTTGTGGATGTACATGAAGCCTCCACTGTGTTCTCTCAAAAAAACAATCACGGTTGCAAACTCCGTGTCTTCGCCTTTTACTTGGCTGTCGGTACCAATACAAACTTTCAATTTAGTACCATTTGCAGTTTCTCTTCTGATGGCTTCTTCTACTGCATCTTTAATGGGTAAAATGATGTTTTCTCCATTGAATTTTCTCCAACGCATAAAATAGGGTTTTCTGAAGTTACCAATTAAAAGCCCTATAAGCCGCTAAACAATATGATCTTATTATTAACAGCGGTGGATAAGGCCTCAAATGGTAACTTTGTTACAACCATGAAATTACTGTTACAATACCTCAAACCCTATAAATGGCTGATTGGATTGGCCTTGCTATTAGCGGCCATTAACCAGAGCTTTAGCATGTTGGATCCCTACTTTTTTGGAAAGCTATTAGACAAGTATGGGATGCACCCATTGCAAACTGGTTATTTTAATGAGCAAAAACAATTTGTTGCCACAGGCACTAGAACTGAATCTGAATTTATTTGGGGTGTACTTGGCTTCTTGGGTATTTTGATTACAGTGGCCATGATCTCTAGAATTGCCAAAGCTTTTCAAGATTATTTTAGCAATGTAATTGTACAAAAATTTGGGGCAAAAATTTTTACGGATGGATTAAAGCATTCGATGCAATTGCCTTATCAAGAATTTGAAGACCAACGAAGTGGCGAGACTTTGTCTATTCTTTCTAAGGTAAGAACCGATACAGAACGATTTATCATTGCGTTCATTAATGTTCTCTTTAGCATATTGGTGGGAATTGTATTTATTTCTGTTTACTCATTCCGATTGCATTGGAGCATCATGCCCATTTATGCAGTAGGCATTGTATTTCTTTCCTTACTCACGAGCTTTTTAAGCAAGCGCATTAAAGCCATCCAAAAAGATATTGTAAAAGAAACCACTACGCTAGCAGGCACAACCACAGAGAGTTTGCGCAATATTGAGTTGGTAAAAAGTTTGGGATTAACCGAACAAGAAATTGGGAGGCTTAATAAAAATACTTACAAAATATTAGGACTTGAATTACGTAAAGTAAAGAGCATTCGTTCTTTAAGTTTTGTACAAGGCACGTTTGTAAACTTACTTAGACAAGTGATCATGTTCACGTTGTTATGGTTGGTATTCCAAGGAAAATTGACTGCAGGAGAAGTAATGACGCTAACATTTTACTCCTTCTTTATTTTTGGACCATTACAAGAAATAGGAAATATTATTTTAAGTTATCGCGAAGCTGAAGCATCCTTGAATAATTTTCATAACCTGATGCAAAAGCCATCAGAACCCAAACCTGCAAATCCTAAAGCAATTGGTGCTATTAATGATTTGTCCTTTAAAGACATCCGATTCAAGCACCAGTCGGCCAGTTTTTATGCATTAGATGGAATTTCATTTGAAGTAAAGAAAGGCGAGACAATAGCTTTTGTAGGACCATCTGGAGCAGGAAAGAGTACATTGGTAAAATTATTGGTAGGCTTATACCATACACAAGATGGAATGGTTGAATACAATAGCGTAAATGGCCATGATATAAATATGGATGAGCTTCGCAATCAAATTGGCTTTGTAACCCAAGACACCCAATTGTTTGCAGGCACTTTAAAAGAGAACTTATTATTTGTGGCTCCCAATGCCAGTGATGAAGAAATCAAAGCAGCATTGCATAAAGCCAGTTGTGATAATTTATTGGCCAAGGCCGATAAAGGCATCGACTCATTAATAGGCGAAAGTGGATTGAAGCTCAGTGGCGGAGAAAAACAACGTTTGTCCATTGCCCGCGCATTAATTCGGCAACCCAAACTATTAATTTTTGACGAAGCTACTTCTGCCCTTGATAGTATTACCGAAGAAGAAATCACCAATACCATCCGTTCTATTTCGGCATTAAAGGAACAGATCACCATTATGATTGCGCATCGATTAAGCACCATTATGCATGCCGATCGCATTTATGTACTAGAAAAAGGCAAAGTGGTAGAAACCGGAAGTCATGCCGAGCTTTTAACGGAGAAGGGTTTATACTACGCTATGTGGCGTCAACAGATTGGGGAAAGGAAGGGGTAGCAATTCAGCATCAAACAATTGATTATATGAAACAGTTGGTGGTATTTTTGCTTGGCATATGCGTCTGCACTGCCGTGTTTTCCGCGGATACAGACAGCGTATTAATACTGAAGCATGAAGGGTTCTTCAACGAATTCAAGAAACGTAAGCCAAATACAGCACCCATTCAGTTATCCCCTAGTGCCTTAATAGAATCAACCTATTCAACCATCAACAATCGACCGTTTCAGGTATTTGCACTAGACAATCAACTCTATTTACATTTTAATGGCTCAGGTATTTTATATGCACTAGACCACACAGAAAATGGGCAAATGATTTTTAAACGCATTGATAAAACCACCAACACCAGTTTTTATCAGCAAGCATTTTTGTTCACTTATAAAAATCAGATTTATCAACTGATTCATCGCAATCAAAAAGACCAACCAACTATACTGAATCAATTTAATGCCAATACTGGGTTGTGGGCATCAAAAGATACAGATGAAAGTTTATTGCTCCCTGCTGCAAAAGACATTTATTGGTTTAACCCAACCAAACAGAAAATATTTGTGCCCTTTTTATTAGACGAGGAGGACCAATACAATAAACGGGTATACGAATTATCCCTTGACGATTTAAGCTGGGATAAACGAGGCAAAACACACGCCGATTTATTTGATTTATTGATCAATGCATCCTTTAAAATTCCAACCGACACAGGGTTATTGTTGAGCTATAAAAACAAAATCTATCAGATTGATTTTAAAGAAAATGATGTTTACGAAATCAATAATTTATCGTTGGCCAATCAATTGCAAAAATTAAATAGCAATGATGCAAAGTATTATGATAAAGGCCGTGTGTATTACCTAGACAGCGAAACAGGGAATAAAGGTTTTATCAGTATCCCCACTAATCAGTTTGAAGATGCTGATTTACGCGTATGGAAGAGAAATAGCAGTTTTTTTCCTTTCTGGATTATCATTATTATTATCGTTGCGTCTAATGCGAACAAAAAGAAACAGAAACAAAACGACATTTAGGTTGTACCAAGCATATCATGCATCCTTGTCCTTCTCAAACTTGCTCTTGATGTATTCCATCACCGTAGGGTCTTCTAATCCCTCCATATCACTGAGTTCAAGCTCTAATGCTTTGGTACTGAGTTGAATTTCCCAGAGCGATATGGCCAAGGAGCAAGAAAAACTTAGCAAGCTGAAGGCAAAAACCCAATGGCTCATAATCATCCATTCAATGTAGATAAAATACATACAAATGATACAGCTTAAAAAAGCGAGTACCCCAAGAGCCTGCATTTGCTTTATCAACTTAATTCGAAATCGCAGGTTTTTAATTTGAGCATGAACTATTGCATTGTTCTCCGTTTTATTGTATTCACTGTGCAAAGTTCTTACCCTTGTTGCCAATGCTAGGAAACGATTGGTATATGCCAACATAATTAAACTAATGGCTGGAAATAATAAAGCCGGTGTATTGATACTAATATCCATTATAACAAGTTAGTTCATTATCATAAAATATCAACAAGTGACTACTGAAAACATAAATGCACCACTCTTTCGGGTGGTGCATTCTCTTCTTTGTAAAACCAAACCAACAAAAACTATTTTTTCTTCGCTCCGCCGAAACTATATCCTAAAGAAAAATTTAATAAATTATTTCTCCATGTTTCATTTGGTACGTTAGATAAATTGGTTAATCCTGCTAAATAATTTGCACTTACAAACAAACCATTCTTAAATTCATACCCAGTTAATAAATTTAATCCTAAGTCCATACGCTTGATTTGTCCTGGATTTTTACCAAATTCAAAATTAAAATTTTCACTTGGGTCATCATGCGCTCTTAAACCTCCAGATAAATTAAATCCAAGGTTTGGACCACCACCAATGAAAAATCCATTATTAGAACGGTACAAAGCATTTACTGGAATATCTAATACATTAAACTGGAATTTGTCTGAGTGTCCATCGTGTGCAATGGCAAGACCTTTTCTATTGTAGTTAACTTGAGGTTGTAAAGAGAAATTTTTACCTAATGAGAACTCTGCAAATGCCCCAAATCCAATACCTGAAAGGGTTTTTCCCTCTTCCTTAATCTCAGGGTCATTTGAAGATACGTTACCTGCGTTGTATCCAAACTTGATACCATACTTAGTTTGAGCAGAAACCATTCCTCCACTCACAATCATCACAACAATTAATAGTAGTTTTTTCATGTTTTTCAATTTATGAATCAAAACTACATTAAATGAATCAATGTTGCAAAATATTTGCAATGATATTGCAATTTATTTGCAGTTTTATTGCAATTTAACAGGAATATTTAAATCGATATCGCTATGCCCTACAGTGTGCGCATCGTTTGGTCCTTTGATGCCAGCTGGTTTATGCATTACTTTAAATCGGAGACTTCCGGTTGCCGCAGATCCTACAACCCAGGTAGAATTTAATCCCACTGGATAATTGTTTCTGTCTTTATCATTCTTGGTTATCGTAAACGTTACACCAGTTGGTAGAAAAAATAATTCGTGTGAGCTAGCCTGATTGGTAATAGTTGAAGTGATATCTTTTACAACCCCATTGACCAAATTATAGGTCTTTACATCTAGCGTGTAAGTTGCTCCTGCATTGAGTTTGATGGTATCTATTCTGCTTGGCGGATTTCCTCCATCTCCATCTGGATCTTCCATAATAAATGACCTTGCCGCTGAACCAGTTGTATTGAAAATAAACTCAATTTTATTGATTGACTCATGTTCGTTTTCATCTGCTGGTGTTGCTGTTTTTTTACATCCAACTATTCCACTCAAAACCAATGCTGCAAAAAGTACTTTTCTCATTTTATAAAGGAATTTTAACCCTCAAAATCAATGATCGGCCCACTTCATCATTAAAATACCTGAATCGATTCATATAGTCTCTGTATTGGGTATTCAAGGAATTTAATACACTCAATCCAAAGGTAGTACTTTTATTGTAAATCTGTAACGTTGTTGCAAATTCAATGTTTAATAAATTATAGGCGGGTGGTGGTGGTAAATAGTCGGTAAATCCAACTGAAATCCGATTTTGCTGCATCACTTGTATCCATTTCAGCTGCACATAGCTATTACTCATTTTTCGGTTAATGAAATTGTACGTGATATCGTATTCAAAACGGTTGGCTGGCATTTGCAATAACCAGTCTTGTTTCACGCGATCTCTTGCAAATAAAATGGCGGCTTTAATCCCCCCTGAAAAATGCTTGTTAAATATTTTTTGCACACTTATATCGGTGCCTGCTAATAGTGCATTGGTTTGTATATACCTGAATGTTGGATATGCTCCGCGCAGGGTTAATGTAGGGGGAACAGAGGGAACCAAATTAATGAAATCGTCTATTAAATTGTAATACACACTTACATCTATATTCCAACTGCTATCGGGTTCATATTTTAATTGTGCAGAAAAATTATAGGCTTTCTCACTCTTTAAGGTTGAATCTCCTATTTCAAAACTTGCACTTCCATGATGCAACCCATTTACAAATAATTCATTTACCTGTGGGGCTCTCCAAGCCATTGCTCCATTAAATAAGATCCGCAAATCTTGATTAATTTTATACGTTGCACCGATTGATGCAGATATATTATTGAAGTTTTGTTCTAAGCTTCTTATTTGATTATTCTGATTCCTAAATGTGGTCAGAGTTTTATAATCGTAGCGGATGCCTGCCTCAAATGCCCATGGTTGAATATTCCATTTTCTGATGGCATAAGCCGATAAATTAGTCGACTTAAAATTGGGAATAAAGAACCTGCTTCCACTCCATACATTCTCTTGTAAGGTACCAGTCATACCCAATTGAATTTGACTAGGCTTGCCTTCATTTTGCTCTACCGAAATATCTAACATGGTAGTACCAATATTTAAATCTAGCTCTGGGCGGTTAGTGATAATAGCTCGGTCATATTCTTGTCTTATATTTTCTTGTCTAGATAAAACAATATTTAATTTATACCATTCGGTTAACTTATAGATGGTTTTAGACTTCAATAAAAAATGACTTACTTCTTGTCTGGGCCTTCCTATTTCGTATGAAAAGCGATCAATATTTTGAATGGGTTTTTCACTTTGTATTGCTGTTTGCAAATCGGTCAAATTACCAATATGCGATCCTGTAAAAATGCCTAAATCGGTATTAAATGCAGATAAGAATAATTCGGTTGACCATCTTGGTTTTCTATAAATCACTGATGCTGCATAGTTGAATTCTTTCACACCAGTATTCCATAACCAATAATTGGGCGTTTGACTATTACCCCCTCTTTTATAAGTTGCTTGTAATCGCCAACTCAATGCAGGTATTTTTTTTACATTTTGTTCAACCATTCCATTGATTACATACATGCGATTATTGGCAAAATAAGCAGTGTTCAACTCGCCCTTGGTGCCTGGTGTTTCCGGCAATGCTCTGGGCTCTACCAATACTGCTCCTCCAATGGCATCACTGCCATACTTTAATGCACCTGCTCCTTTTAATACAATAAATTTATCTGCTGTAAATGGATCAATTTCTGGTGCGTGTTCGCTTCCCCATTGCTGCCCTTCTTGTCTTACACCGTTATTTAAAATTAAAATGCGTTGGCTATGTAAGCCATGTATGACTGGTTTAAAAATGGTGCTACCAGTTTGTAAAACGGTTACGCCATTCACCCTTTGCAATACTTCTCCTAATGTTTGACCGCGTGTTTGATTAATGTCTTTCTCGCTGATGGTTTGCTTAATCGTATTTTGATTGGCATCTCGCTTGGCGTTCACTACTACTTCATCTAAACTTGCTTCATCATTATTGATACTAAAGTTAAGGGTGAATATGCCCTCTACAGATATGCTACGTTGTTGTATTAATACTGTTTTATTATATAATTCAACAGTATATTTTCCTCGGCACAATGAGTTAATGCTATAACTACCTATACTATCTGTAACAGTGGTGAAATTGCCTGGTTTCACAAGAATGATTAAACCTGCTTTCCCTTTGTTGGTGCTTGGATGACTAACGATTCCCTTGATGGTATATCGGCAGCTCTGGGCTATCAGTTGACTATTCACTAAAACAATCAATAAAAAAAATGTCAACCAATATGACCAATACTTTTTATGCATAATCAATCAATGAGTCAAGTGTTCAAAGTTCAACTATTTTAGCAATATTTACATCAATGTTGCAAATATTAACGAAACGCACTATTTACCGCACTTTCAGCATCGGTCTAACCTGTTGTACCGCCATGTTTTGAAAGCGTGCATAATAAACCCCTGTTGGTAAAAATCCGCTATTAAAGGTAACGGTATAGGTACCTGCTGGATATTCTTTATCGGTGAGTACCGCCAATACCCTTCCACTGGTATCAATGATTTGAACCATTGTATGCCCCCCTGCTGTTTTAAATGTGATAACAGTAGTTGATGTAAATGGATTGGGATAATTACTGATTAACTGCTCTGTTGCCAATGGCTGCGGACGTTTGCATACTGTTCCACTCACAAGCGGTAAGTTCTGATAATTCTTGAGCATGATTTGTTGCAAATCGGCGTCGTCTACACATAACCAATTGCTTAACAAAGTAGAATAGACCGATCTAAAATCGTATTGAAAAGGAATATTATCACCCACTCCAACACTGGCACCAAAATTCGGTGTGTTACCTGTTATACCGCCAATCACCTGTTTGCCAAAAATAAATACGGGGGCGGCTGCGCCGTGATCGGTGCCACTACTAGCATTGCTTTTTACGCGTCTTCCAAACTCGGAAAATGTCATTCCCACTACTTTATCTTCTACTCCTAAAAATGCTAAATCATTTTGAAATGCTTTGATTGCATCGCTTACTCTTCCTAATAAAGTTGCGTGCGTTCCTGTTGTAGTATCGCTTGCATTCACTTGTGTTGCATGTGTATCAAAGCCTCCAATGCTAACCATATACACTCTGGTTTTCAACCCCCCTTTAATTAATCTGGAAACAATTTTTAATTGATCAGCTAAGGAATTATTGCTTGGATAAGTAACCTGTGTGGGCACTTTAGCAGCAGCGTCTTTTATTACTGATGCATATTGTTGTGTTTGTTGAGTAACCTGCCGAATATAAGTAAGTTCTTTACCTGCAGGAGTTGCTGGTGCAGGATCTTGCACCCCATTAATCAAATTATAAAAGTTATTTGTATTGCTGATACTCATGGCCATATTTACTGCAGGCCCTTGCATAGTAAGTGATGTAGCTGATCCTATTTGAATAGCTAATGGATCTTTCATGCTTGCATTGGGATAACCAGTTGGGAAATTTGGATATTGGTAATCTAAATACCTTCCAGCCCATCCACTGTTCACAACATTATTACTATCGCTTGCACTCATCCAAATATCAGTAGCCCTAAAATGTGAGAAGCTGGGTTGTGGATAGCCTACCGATTGTATGATATTGAGTTTTCCATCGTTGTATAAACTTTGCAAACCGGTCATGGCTGGATGCAGCCCAGCTTTATCTACTCCTGTTAATTTTAATACTTTATTTTCTGGTATAAATATGTTTGAACGTGCATTGGCGTAATTGGCAAAGTTCTCAATAGGCACTACCATATTTAATCCGTCGTTGCCGCCATTCAATTGTATAATCACTAAAATATGATCATTCTGTTCAGCTTGCATTTGAAGGGCTGCAGCAAATATGGAAGATGCACCAAATACTTTAAATGAAAAACCGCTTACTAAAGAGGGTAGCAGAATACCAGCTGGCACAGTGTTTTTTAAAAAGTCTCTCCTTTTCATAAAATTGTTTTTAGGCGAGTTGGTATTCGGCCAGATTCATTAAATATTTAATAAGGTCTCTAACTTTATTTCGAACGGTAGTAGTATTGGCTGAATTGCTAGGATTACTAATCATCAAATTCCATGCATCAGTCCAATAATGATCGCTGGTTTGTCCGCTTAATAAAATATCTCTTTTTAATTGCGCTTTAGAAGTGGTTGATAAATCAATTCTAAAGAGATGGGCAATTAATTCATTAATCAATACATTAGGATCTGCAGGGTTACTTACGGTTCTTGCAAAAGCAATACCGTCTATTTGAGTTCGCCTTCCATTAAAACTATAGCCACTTACAATCATGGTATCGGTAAATTGATTCCGCTTAGGCAGGGTATCGCTATTGATCCATATTTGATAAAACTGTGGTTCCTGGTAATAAGCTTTCCATCCACTTACATCAGGTGGATCACCTATATTTTGTTGCATATTGCTCACCATCGATATCATATAATTCCAGTGCCCATAATTAGATACGTAATCGGTGCTTACCGGAAATTGAATATTGAATTCTCTGCACATGCCCACCACTAAATCTACTGGGCTTTTTATTTGACAACCTCTAGAAAGTGTATCAAAAAAATGTTCACTTTGCAAAAGTGCTTTTAATACTGGTTTTACTTCATAATTACTAGCTCGAAAAATATTTGCTAATGGGGTGATAATATTAGTTTCCACCGATGCATCAATATCGTAATACACAAACCAGCGATACAGTCTTCTACAAATATATTTAGCGACTTCTTGCACATTAAAAATCATATTAATCAACTCATCCAATTCAATGTCTCCTGCTGTAGAACCAGTTCTTCCAGCAATTACTGTATTGTTATAAAATGAAGAAAACACTTTTGGATTCGTATCATGCCTATTGGGATCAAAGAATGAACTGTAAGTAGTAGCATTATTTCTCCAACCCGTTAATACTCTTGCAGCTGCTTTTACATCTGCTTCAGTAAACAATGAATCAGGGCCTTTTCCACAACAGAATAATTCTTGTATTTCTCTTGCATAGTTTTCATCTGGTGCGGTTCTTGTATTGAGTTGTCCATTTAAATAGACAAGCATAGCTGGATCTACCGTTACTGCTCTAGTAAGCGTCTTAAAATTTCCTAAAGCCTGAGTTCTTAATAATTGATGATGCTTATAAATATATTGTGCATTACTTACATCATTCATTTCTGTTGCAAAATGATTATGCCAAAATAGGGTCATCTTTTCTAGAATAGATCTATCTTGATTAATCATTCTACCCATCCACCATTTCTTGAAAGATCCTCTTCGTTGGCTTTGTACTGTTCCATCATTATTGGTATCTCCTACCCATGTAGTTCCCTGCGCAATAGCCGTATCGGGCAGAGCTGCAGTAGTAGATGTAGTATATTCTTTTAATGGTGGCAATGGAGTAGTGCTTACTGGAGTCAATAGTTCGTTAAGCACATCAGCCAGTACTTTTCCCCCAAAATAATTAAGATCATCCTTGCTGGCACCAAATAGGGTTCGCTTTAGCAAATGTTGTAATTCAACCTGTGTAAAACTGCCTGTATAAGGGGATAATCCTGAAAGTGGGGGCGGGATAAATGGACTTTCCATATGCAGATTTAGTAGCGTTATGACACTAAGTAACGAATTTATGCAGCTTTTTAACATTAAAATTGTCTTATATTTAGGGTAATAAAATTCCCTAAATGACCGAGCAAACCATTCTGGTAGGCTGTTTAAATAATGACCCCTCTGCACAAAGAGAGTTGTACAATCGGTACAGCCCTAAAATGCTGAGTGTATGTTATAGATTCAGCAATAGCAGAGAAGATGCAGAGGACATGTTGCAAGAAGGCTTTATAAAAATCTTTACGCAAATTCATACATTTCAGAATAAAGGGGCTTTTGAAGGTTGGATTAGAAGAATCATTGTTCATACTTGTATTAATTTTTTAAAGAAGAATAAAAAATTCAGCAACAGCATCGATTTAGATCAGGCTGATTATTTAGAAGTTAAAGAAGAAACTGTACCCTCGGTAATGCAGGCCAGACAAATCATTGAGTGCATCAGGCTTTTACCAATTGGTTACAGAACTGTTTTGAACTTGTACGCACTGGAAGGTTATAGTCATAAAGAGATTGGTGATATGATAGATATAGAGGAAAGTACTAGTAGAAGTCAATACACCAGAGCAAAAGCAATGTTAGAAACTATATTAATTAAGAAACGAATTATAGAGCAACCAAGAGAGCGATTTTCTTGGGCGGCTGCTTTTAAGAAGTAGCATTTAGAATATGGATCGGAAGTACAACCAAGACAACGAGTTTGAGCAATTCTTACAAGAAGAGCTACAGGATCATCGAATGTATCCTGCAGACGGTGTATGGAAAAACATTCGCAACGACTTGCATGGTTATCCCGCTTGGCCAGCCCTTACTGTTATTTCTTTATTAGTAATTGTTAGCTTAACAGTTTCTACTTTACTTATTGCGCCTTCTGCAGACAGATTTCGTTTTGTTAGCAATAAGACTGTAAACCAAATAAACACTAGTTCTGTTGAAACAAGAATGCATGCCCCAGCTCCTAAAGAAGCCTATTACCAAGCTATTGAGCCAAATCATATTACAGAACAAACCATTACCCAACTAAGAGTTCCTATTGCCACGATTCCAATTGCAGATACTGCACCATGGCAAATGACCAATAACTTGACGGTTAAAAACTCCACTCCGGCTGCTACTATTTTACCAACTCCAGTACTTAATACAGTTGTAGCTAGTAACGAACAAGAAAACAAAGATCTTGCACTTTCATTGTTACTTAAACAAGCAAGTCCTGAAACTATTGCAAGTAAAAGTGACGATCTAATGAACAAGCAATGGTTACTTGCAAAATCTCCAGAAGAAACTGCTTTAAACATTAATTTAAAAGACGAAAGAAACAATCTACCTATTCAGCATAAAATCCACTTACCAATCCCGTCTAAAAGGATCGGTATACAATTTTACATAACACCTTCTACAAGTTATCGTAGCTTATCTGACGATCAATTTAAAGAAATTATTCAGCCTAATAATACTGCCGCTTCACAAAATATTCCATTGGCTTTAAGTTATACTGCAGGTGTAAATGATGTGGTTCGTCATCGTCCAGCCATGGGCTTAGAAGTTGGATTGGCAGCTTTATATAATATCAATAGTCGTTTAAAATTTAAAACTGGGGTACAAGTAAATATCCGCCAATACCATATTGAAACTTTTAGAACCAATATTGGTGTTGCAACTGTCTCCTTGTTAAATAATGGAAGTATTGAGAATTTCAATATGGTTACCAACTTCAATAATTCGGGTGGGTATAAGCAAGAGCAGTTGAATAACAAAAGTTATCAAATAGCCATCCCATTAGGAATTCAATGGGATATTATTAAGGGTAATCAGTTTGGAATTAGCGCAGAAGCGAGCGTGCAACCTACTTATTCATTCAACTCGAATGTATTCTTGCTGTCTACTGATTTTAAAAACTATGCTGATGGTAACGGATTTGTTCGTAGATGGAATGTGAATACAAGTGCAGGCGTTCATATCAACTTTAAATCAGGCTCTAATCTTTGGCAGTTGGGTCCTCAAATCAGGTACCAGCATTTACCTACTTATACTAATCGCTACCCAATCAAAGAATACCTCATGGATTACGGCGTGCGTTTAGCATTTACAAGACAGCGCTAATTGCACGGTTTTTTGGATAATTTTGCTAAATGAATAATTCTTTACGCATAAGCTTATTTTTTGCTTTGGCTGTTATTGCTTGTAATAATCCAAAGCCTTCCAAGAATGATTCAGCAAGTATAACTATAGCAGATACTGCTAAGTTTTACAATATTGCGCGCTTTATTGAAGATGAAATGAGGTATGTAGATTTACGCAATTTTACCATCATAGAAAAGAAATACAATGGTCTAGATACAGTTAATCGTATTATCAGCAAAGATGAATTCTTAACTGCTGCTTCAATGATATTAGCACAGGCCAAATGGTTTATGGAGAATAAGGAATTGTTTAATGAAACGGTATTTCAAGATTTAGGAACTGAAAGCTTTACCATCAATTATAGCAGCAAAACGGCAGCTATTAAAAGCATTGATTTACTATTAAATCAACAAACCAATTTACCCAAAAGATTGTTTATCAGATTGTCTAAACAAGTTGGAGATACTGCTGTAACAGAACAATTTAGTTGGATATCGAACAAACAGTTCATGATTGGTCGTTCGGTTAGAGTAGATGACCAATTTAATAAAAATGCTAGCAGTACTATTAGTTGGAAAAACCAAGACCAATAATGACCCAAGAAGATTTTCAACAGATTGCACATACCATTCCCTTACAGCCTGGTATTTATAAGTACTATAATAAAGAAAATGAATTACTGTATGTTGGAAAAGCAAAAAGTTTGCGCAAAAGAGTTAGCTCTTATTTTAGCAAAACTTATGTTGGATATAAAACACATGAGCTTGTAAAAAGAATTCATCATATAGAATTTACTATTGTAGACTCAGAACAAGATGCATTTTTATTAGAAAACGCATTGATTAAAGAATACAAGCCAAAATACAATATTGAGCTAAAAGACGATAAAACCTATCCATTTATTGTTGTAAAACGTGAACCATTTCCTCGCATATTTTTGACTCGCAGAAAAATAAACGATGGCTCGGAATATATTGGTCCTTTTACTTCTGCTGGTAAAGTAAGAGAACTAATTGAGTTTGTAAAGCAATACATTCCGTTAAGAAGTTGTAAACTCAATTTAAGCAAAGAAAATATTCAATCTGGCAAATTTAAAGTTTGTCTAGAGTACCATTTAGGCAATTGCAAAGGGCCATGTGAAGGTTTACAATCATTGGAAGATTATCAGAATGGAATTCAGCAAATGCGCAATATTTTAAAAGGGAACCTGGGTTCTGTAATTGCGCAATTCAAAGAAGAAATGCAACAGCACGCTATGGGGCTCGCGTTTGAAAAAGCTGAAATGATTCGGAAAAAGATTGAGCATTTAGAAAATTACCAATCATCTTCTGTGGTTGTTAGCAAGCATTTAAACAATATTGATGTATTTAGTATTGCCAAGGACGACAATAAAGCTTTCGTGAACTATTTGATGGTTCAAAATGGAACTATTGTACAAACGCACTCAGTACCTGTAGAAACCAAATTAGAAGAAACGGAAGAAGAGGTATTGGTTTTAGTAATTGGCGAACTAAGGAATACATTTAATAGCATGGCCAAGGAAATAATTGTTCCTTTTCCAATTGACTATCCAGACCCTTCGGTTCTTATCTCTATTCCTAAAGCAGGGGACAAAAGAAAACTCTTAGATCTTTCCTTAAAAAACGTTGCATATTTCAAAGAAGAGTTGAGAAAGAAAAAAATGCTGCAACTAGAAGGTAAAACGGATGCTGAACAAAAAAAGGTTTTATACGAATTACAGCAGTACTTACAATTAAATGAAGCTCCTCTTCACATTGAATGCTTTGACAACTCAAATTTTCAAGGTGCTTATCCAGTAAGTGCAATGGTTTGTTTTAAAAATGGAATACCATCTAAAAATGATTATAGAAGATTCAATGTAAAAACTGTTGAGGGCATAAATGATTTTGCCACAATGAAAGAAGTGGTTTATAGGCGTTATAAACGCGTAAAAGAGGAAAATCAATCATTTCCACAATTAGTTATCATAGACGGCGGTAAAGGCCAATTAGGATCGGCTATGGAGGCATTTAGAGAATTGAATTTGATAGGACTTACTACTGTTGTAGGATTGGCTAAAAATGAAGAGGAAATATTTTTTCCCGGTGATGCAGCATCTATTAAACTTCCTTGGAATAGCGACTCACTAAAATTGGTTAGAAGAATCAGAGATGAAGTACACCGTTTTGGAATAACCTTTCATAGAAACCAACGTTCTAAGGGAACATTTCAGAATGAATTAGAACAGGTTCAGGGAATTGGCAAAGCAACAGTAGAAGAACTATTGCGCAATTTTAAATCGATAAAAAATATAAAACAGCAATCGGAGCAAGCATTGTCAACAATTGTAGGTGCTAAAAGAGCAGGCATTTTAACAAAGCATTTTAATAAGGAGCAATAAAAAAGGGGCCAGGATAGAAATCCAGCCCCGTTTTAAAATCCAATATCCTATGAAAAACCGACGTGAAAATACATTTTCCCACATAAAATATAAAATAAAACTTTATCCATTTTATATAAAAAACTAAAATTCCTTGGAATTGTTGAATTTATGTTCGGATTGAACCCTTTTTATGAAACAAAATGGATCAGACCTATATAGAAAAAGGGGCCAATGGCCCCTTTTTAGAAAATTAAATGATATACACTAGACTAATAAGCCCACAAGTCTTGCTCGTAGTTCATAATCTTGGCTTTTATATTTTCTCCTTCAAGTAACCTGAACAGAGGATCTTTAATAAATGCACTTAATGATTTATCGCCAGGGTTATTGATAGTACTCTTAATAATATAACTACTGAAAAAACGACTTTCGAATAATTCCTCCCAAGTCATTCTTGCTGCAATATTCTTCGGATTATACACATCAAACTTTGTGAGTGATGCTCTGATATCAGGATAATAAACCCAAAATAATACCCTTGGTAAAGACTTACCTGCAACCACTTGTTTTGCAATAGGCGCAATACCAAGAATACGCGTAAACATTCTACTACTTTCTTTATCAAACACAATCTGTTCTTTAATTCGGAAAGTATAAACAGAATCAGGACTAAACTTTGGCTTTTTAGTGATTACTTTTTCAACTGCACCTGTTGCAGGATCAACCACATCAACGGTATCGTTAGCACCCGCTACCATATTCATTACAAAATCGGTTGTCAATGGCTTGGTAAAACGATCATTGTCTGCTGAAAATGCGGTTACACTATCATTTTTAATCGCACTCAATAACAAGGAAAAAAAGCGTTGATCTCCATTATCATCCTGAGAAGGATACATAAATGACTGATTCATTTTCTCTCTTGCATCAATCTCTCTCCAAATAAAATGACTGAATACTGCATCATCTTCACGCAGATCTTCATATTCTAAAGGCTTACGGTCTCTTACCTGAGTTCTTACCATTGCGTAATTATTCCTGAGAGAAACTTCTGGTTTTGCACCAAATCCTCCTTGAACAGTTGTATCATAACTATACGTTACAGGAGCAGTAGGATTCGTTGTGGTTGCACCTGTAGTTGGAGCAGTATTATTACTGGTCCTATATCTAGATGTACCATTTACAGCAGGTGTTGATGGATTAACGATTGTATCTGATGCACTTGCATTAACATTGATTTTTGCTTTTGCTGCCGCATACTTAGAAGTAGTAGTCTTTTTAGCTGCGGGGTTTGTAGCTGTAGGCTTTGTGGCATTAGAGGAAGCTTTGGCAGCAGGAGCTGCAGGCTTCTTGTATTTAGACTGCGCGCTTGCACCCATTGCCACTAACATTGCTGTAGCCATTAAAAATCCTTGATATACCTTTTTCATACGCACAATTATTGTAGAGTAAATGAAATATTTTGATCCAAGAGTCTGGTTCCGCCCGGACCACTTACTTTAATTTCGTCAATCACAACAGTAGAACCTGCTTGGCATTTGTTTAATAAAGCTTTTGCTTCTGCATTAAAATATTGACCAGCTACTTCAGCAATACCAAATCCACTTTCTTCAAAGCCTCTACCAGTGCAAATAAGTGTGAAGGATACCACTTCATATCTAACCCCTTCAAATACGAAATCTTTTAATTCTGCTGCCACACCTTTTTGCACTCTAAACACATTCGCTGCAATGGGTCCACCTGCTTTACCTCCCACTGTTGCCAATGGATTTGGTACTCTTTTTACTGGAATAATTATTTTTTGGGTATTCTTACCATCGCTTGCATTTACAGTTGCGGTTCCTAAAGCAGCAGCAGTTACAATATATTGTCCAGGTCCTGCTTTACGATAACTAATACCGGCACCGTCAACTGAAACATTTACTTTTTCGTCTCCACTTCCACCTGTTACACTTAATGGATTTTCTAACCCTTGATAAAATACACGCGTTTTATCGGTAGATACAACCAATCCAGAAGGAACACCAACGGTGTATTTAATTTCTTTGGTTACTGATGCCGTTGTACCATCTGGTTTCACAAAGGAAATCGTTACATTCTTTGAACCAGAACCAGTAGGTCTGAACTTATATTCAAATGAACCATCAGCAGTAGCGGTTGCAGCTGCTCCGTCTACAGATACATTTGGTTGTGATGCACTATTGAAAGCACCAACACCAGCATTGATGATGATTTCTTCGCCTGGCATGATATAGCTAGCATTCGCGTTTGCAATTGCCTGAAACTGATCATACACCAATTCAACCTCACCAATTTCTTTGTGGCAATATTCTACCGCTTGTGATTCGCTGTTCTTAATATCATTTTGAAACTTACTTAGGATGGTAATACCAGCCACTGTAGGGGTCATATGGAAAAAAGTATAGGCCCACTCTTCTTTTTCTTTTTCACTTTTTACTTCAGGTAAACTCAACGGTAGGTTGGCACTAATAGCAGCAGCCATTTCAGGGTCAATAGCTAATAATTGTTCCTTAAAGTTTTTCATTTTATCGAACAACTCTTTTCCTTTCCCTTTTCCGTCGGGAGGTGCAGAAACAAACATACGAGTGGCAGCGTCCAAATCATCTTCTTTAAAATCTTCTTTGCCATCCACTATTTTGAGGCCCGCTTCTTTTTTTAATTCTGCTTTAAGTGCTTCTATATAATTATATACTTCATCGGAAAGTGCTTTAGCCTTTTGAGCTTTAGGTAACCATATTTCCGCTTTTTCTCTTGTAGTTGGATCCTCAATTTTTTTCTGGAACGATTTAAATATTTCTGAATTCTTTTTCTCCGCTACACCAGTTGCCGTCATAAGGCTCTTGTCTACGGTTTTAAAAGCATTCAATATTTCGGAAGAAACGTTCAATGCAAGCAAAGCTGTTAACACGAGATACATCATGTTAATCATTTTCTGCCGCGGTTCCTTGGGTAATGACATAAGATCTTTTGTTTATCTAAATAAGGTGATCAATTCAGTTCAATGGGATTATTATCTTCCTTGCATTGCAGTTAACATATTACCATATACCTGATTTAATTTACTCAGGTTATTTGCTAATGCTGCAATTTGTTCTTTAGCTCTGTTTGCGTCATCAGCAGTGCTGTTCATTGCTTCTGAAGCCGCAGATAATTTGCCATAAAACTGATTTAATGCCTTTAGGTGATTATTGCTCTCTTGTAATTCTAATTCGTAAATAGTATTTAGAGACGATAAATTTTTAGTAAGCCCTTGCACTTGCAAATGAAACTGCTTATTGGTTTCAGCTGCTGCTTCAAAACTTTGTAATGAATGTACAGCACCGTTCATTGCTGTTGCCACAGAACCCATTGCAGCAGCTGCTGCTTTTGAGTTGGCTGAAAAATCACCTGTAGATTTTACCACATCACTGATTTCTCCCATTTTTTCTACTGTAGTTCCTAACTTCTTAAAGCCTTCACTTAACTTTCCTAAGTTAGCAGGTGTAATATCGGCTTCCGCCAACATTTTTTCCATGCTTTTTAATGCAGGATTACCAGCGTCTGCCACTACAGTTGTTGTACCCATGTCAGGAGGAGGTAAAATTGCATAGATAATAAATATCAACGCCTCGGTTGTTAAACCAATTTTTAATGCCCAGTCTGCCCAAGAAAGGTGAAGTATTTTTGCCATTGCACCAAAGATCACCACGGCTGCACCAAGAGATACAACAACGTTTACCGCGCGATTAACTGTAGGAGAAACACCTGAAGCCATAATTGTATTTTTTGTAGTTTATTTTTTACTTTTTCATTTTTGGAGCCAAATCAATAACACAACGGAAACCAATATATGATTTAGCGGTATCTTGATATTCGTAGTTACGAGTACTTACTTGAATTTGGTATTGTGTATCTTTCCAAGAACCACCTCTGATTACTTTTCTTTTTTCGCGAGGGCGGTCTGAATCTTTTGCATCATAACGAACATCTGGGCTCATATCAGAAAGGAAATTGTACGAACCTTCATAGAAATAGGAGCCGGTCCATTCTGCAACGTTTCCACTCATATTATATAAGCCGTAATCGTTTGGCCAATATGCATCTGCTTTTACAGTATAATAGCCACCGTCTTCTGCATAATTACCTCTACCTGGCTTAAAGTTGGCTAACAAACATCCTTTCTTATTTCTGGTGTAATAGTTACCCCACGGAAACATAGAATTGGTTCTGCCACCACGTGCTGCGTACTCCCACTCTGCCTCTGAAGGTAAACGGTAGTCTCCATCAAATGCTAGGTTCTTTTTGCCTAAAAACGAATTTTGATAATGGGTTCTCCAATTTGCAAATGCCACTGCCTGCTTCCAAGTAACACCAACCACTGGATAATTTCCAAATGAAGGGTGCGAAAAATATCTTCTAGTCATTGGTTCGTTATAAGAATAAGAGAAATCTCTCATCCATACCAATGTATCTGGATACACTTTTTGATTGCGTTTAACGATGAAGTTTTTGCGAGGTTGTCCTGCATTCTCTCTTTTTGCTGCTTCCGCTAAATCAAAATATTCTATTCTATAAATTAGTTTGTCAGGATCAATTTCTGGCTTACCATATAAGCGGTTGTCTGGTGCAAGATTCAACTCATTTAATTGTTCAACGGTTTTTCTATCCCATGTAATGGTTTTTACCCTGGCCCAATCCACCGCCATAGTATCGTCGTCTTTATTAATTCCCTGCCCAAATAAAATTTTGAATGATAAAGAGTCTCTAACCCAGTTTACAAACTGACGGTACTGGTCATTGGTGATTTCAGTAGCATCCATCCAAAAGCCAGGAATCGATACCTGTCTATTTCGAGTAGTATATTGATAGCTAATGTCTTCGTCACTAGGCCCCATATGAAATGTACCTGGTTGAATATATACCATATTCCTTGGTGGATTCATATTTTGCTTAGCAGTGGGTGCAACCCCATGTAATTGGCCGTCGTTCGGCAATCCTTTTCCCCCTTTGCCTTTAAAAAAGTTACAAGAAGTGACCGTTAACGCACAAAATGCCGTTATAACCAAATAAAAATGTCTTTTCATGACCACAATTGATTTTGACAGGAGCAAATATATGTTTCAAATGACTTGGTACCCATAAAAGTGCCTCGTCTTCTTGGTTTTTAAGTAAAATTTACAATCAATAACAAATAATTAATTTTCAATGATGGTTTTCATAGGGCCTGTCCAAAGCAAATTACTTATAAAGTTGTTACATAATTGCTAAAGATTAAATAGAATGAAAAAAAAAGAGAAATGTTGCCTGATGATTAAACAAAACCCCTCTAATGAGGGGTTTTGTTTAATCATAATTTAATTTTTTTCTCGGCATTTTTCCGAGGAGCTTTAACAGCGGCTTTAGGAGCTGCTTTTGAAGGAGCTTTACCTAATGATTTTGGCGCTGCTTTTTCTGGCTTTACACCGTTTTTTACTACCGTTGTGCTTGCTAAAAATAGATCCAGCGCAGCAACCATACTTGGCCTTTGTGGGCTGGGTACTTGAATTTCTAATTTAAACCCAGCATCTACTACTGCTTTTGAAGTATTGCTTCCAAATGCAGTGATTACAGTTCCATTTTGTGTGAAGTTGGGGAAATTATCCAATAAGCTTTTTACACCACTTGGGGTAAAAAAGCAAATCATATCATAGTCATTCTTTTGCAAAACGGGCTTAATGTCGTTGCTGATACTTCTATACATGTAAGCGAGCTGAAAATCGCAGTTGTTATTTTTTAACCAACTACAAATTTCATTATCCTGCTGATTTTCACTGCACACATATAAAAACTTCTCTGCTTCCTTGTGCTTGTTAATTACATCAAGCATACTTTTGTTGGTACCGTCAGCACCATAAAAAACTTTTCTTTTCCGATACAAAATAAACTTTTGCAAATAGAGGGCTACAGCCTCTGTTATACAGAAGTATTTAGTGTCTTGCGCTATACTTAGCTTCATTTCTTCGCTCATTCTAAAGAAATGATCAATTGCATTTCGACTAGTAAAAATGATAGCAGAATATTGCTGTATATCAATCTTCTGTTTTCTAAAATCTCTTGCAGGAATTCCTTCTAACACAATGAAAGGGTGAAACACCAATTCAACATTGTGCTTTCTTTCTAAATCAAAATACGGAGACCTTTCGCTCTCTGGTTTTGGTTGCGAAATGAGAATCTTTCTGGCTGCCTTTGAACTCTCTGCTTGCTTAGAATCGTTTTTGCTCATTGCTTGCTCTTGTATTTTGCAAATGTAAAATATCAGCCCATATTTTCTACCAAAAGCTTGTATATCAAGGCCATTGGTAAAATTTCCACGGCGCAAAGGTAAAGGAAAAAATGAAAAGGATTTAGTTGAAGATCAGATCTTAGCAAGCCAAACGATACAAAATAACGATAAATAAATAACAATGTTACAACACCGAATGAGATAGTCGCAACAACAGCAGCAATTTCAATAGACGCAAAAGCCAATAATACGGTAAGCGGCAGAAGAACAACTCCCATAATCCTATTGACAACTGCCACCAAAAACAAATAGGATGAAGCGGAACTTGAATTATTAAACACCCAACCAGCAAATGATATAAACAAATATTTACCCAAATAGATAATGGCTAAAATAATGGTAACATAAGCGTACAATAGCCAAAAATAAAGGGAAGACCAATGGTTATATTGTATTATAAGTGTAATATATAATCCGGCTGTAAGTAAGAAAAGAAGATTAATTAACAATGATGCAAAGCTATCTTGCGCAAGCTGCTCCTTGGTTTGCTTTTGTCTTAATGATGTTTGAAAAAAAAGTTTAAACAAATTTTGAAAATACTTCGGGAAAGCTGTTTTTATAAAGCCCAATAAAAAAACCAAAGCTACCAGCGTATAGAAAAGCGCATCTTTTGACTCTTTTTGATGATAATCTACCACCATAAAAATAGCTGGTTTTTGCAGTGCTAGATAAGGATGAGGTGGCAAGAAGCTGCTATCCTGCTGTGCAGAGACCAAATGCACCCCAATTGCAAAAAATAAAGTGAATAAAATACGAATACGCATCAATACAAAATTATTGATTGATAATGATTAAACGTTCAGGTTAACAGAACAATGCTAATTTTAATTTTTAAACTGCTAATGGCTGGAATTTATATTCATATCCCTTTTTGTAGAAAAGCTTGTACTTATTGCAACTTTCATTTTTCTACCAATCACCAATTAATCAATCAAGTTATTGATTCCATTGGTTTAGAAATGAGCTTACAAAGCAAGTATTTATCAGCGCCTATTGAAACAATTTATTTGGGTGGAGGAACCCCTTCATTACTTAATCAATCTCAATTAGAAACAATATTTAATAAAATAGGTTCCATTTTCACTGTTTTGCCCAATGCAGAAGTCACACTAGAAGCAAATCCCGATGATATTAATGAAGTACAATTAAATGCTTGGGTTGAATTAGGTATCAATCGCTTGAGTATTGGTATTCAATCTTTCAGAGACCAAGATTTACAATGGATGGGTAGAGCACATAATGCAAACCAAGCAATTGATTGTATCAAACTGGCTCAAAAAGCAGGAATTGAAAATATTTCAATTGACTTAATCTACGGGATTCCTGGCCTGTCCGATGCAGATTGGTCTAATAATATTGATTTTGCAATAACAAGTGGTGTGCCGCACCTATCTTGTTATGCATTAACTGTTGAACCTAAAACCGCTTTGGCGCATAAAATTAATCAACAAGCAATCCCCGATGTGGATGCTGCTCATCAAGCTAACCACTTTCAAATTTTACAAGAAAAAATAGCTGCGGCAGGCTTTGAACAATATGAAATTTCTAATTTTTCCTTGCCTGGTAAAAGAAGTAAACATAATTCGAACTATTGGTCTGGTAAACATTACCTAGGATTGGGTCCTTCTGCACATTCATTTAATGGATTGAGTAGGCAATGGAATATCAGTAATAATGCATTGTATATTCAATCATTGGCTAAAGGAAACATCCCTTTTGAGTTAGAAAACCTCACTCTAACGCAACAAATTAACGAATACATAATGACTGCCCTTAGAACCATAGAAGGTATTCAAGCAAATAAAATTAATTCCATTGCAGGCAAGCTAATTTTTGATGAAATTCTTGCCGATGCTTTACCTTATATAAAAGAAGGACTAATCTACTCACATAATAACCAACTATGTCTTTCCGCAAATGGGAAGTTCATGGCAGATGGTATTGCTGCGAACTTATTTAGAGACGAACCAATGAATCATTAATGAATATTATCAATGGTAGTATCAATGGTTCTTAATAAACTCATGATTACCGGATAAAAATCATGTTTTTGTGGATGCTTTACATTAAGCTTCTCTGATATATGCGCTATAGACATCAGCAGGTTGTCTTTGTTAATACTTTCGGTATGTATATTATTGGGCTTATGTATTTCTAAATCATCACGCAACAATTCCAACAGAGAAACTTCTAGAATCTTAGATAGATCCTTAATATGTCTTACTGTTAACTGAGTATAGCCATTCTCAATTTTACTATACGCATTTTGCGATATACCCATTTGCTTGGCTACGAATTCTTGGGTGTAGTTTCTTTGTTCCCTAACTTTTCTAATGATTGTTTCTGGCACTTTAAACGATTTAGATATTTAATACATATTTAAGGTTAAAATTGTTTAAAGCTACACCAAAAAACTTTCAATTTGCTTAAACCCCTCCTCAGCAGGTAGTTGTTCCCACAAAATATCATAAATAGCGCTTGCAATTGGCATGGCTGCCTGAACCTGGGTATTGGTTTTATTTATGCATTTGCTGGCAAAATATCCCTCCGGAAGCATATTCAATTCCAAATGAGCAGATTTTACAGAATACCCCTTACCCAACATATTACCAAAAGTTCTGTTTCGGCTATATAAAGAATAACATGTTACAAGTAAATCGCCTAGATAAACGGAAGCTGTATAATTGTGCTCAGTACAACTTCCAGGAGCTACTTTTTCTAGGAAAGTCCCCATTTCATTAGCCGCATTGGCTATATAAACGCTTAAAAAGTTATCTCCATATTCTAATCCGTGCGCTATACCCGCACCTAAAGCATAAATATTTTTCATTACTGCAGCATACTGCACTCCTACCACATCGGCATTCACAACTGTGTTTATATAATCCGTTTTAAAACAAGCAGCAATAGCTTTGGCTTTATCTTGATCAATGCCAGAGAAAGTAAGATATGATAACTTTTCTGCTGCAACTTCCTCAGCATGACAGGGACCCAATAAAGTAAAATAATCATTGAGGGGAAACTGCACGGTTTCTGCCAAATACTCATGTAATAATTGGTTTTTGGTGGGCGTAATCCCTTTAACAGCAGAAACAATGGTTTTATTCTTCCATTTTTCTGCTGAAACCTGTGCTAATGCCTCTTCTACATACGCCGAAGGCACTGCAATAACCAGTATTTCCGATGCTTCAATCACTGCATTGATATCGGTAGTTAATTGTAATTGTGCAGGATCAAAATAAGCGGTTCTTAAATAATGAGGATTGTGTTTTCTTTTTCTAAAATAGTGAATACTATCCTCGTTTCTAATAAACCAATGTATCGTATTGCCGCTATCGGTGAGTATTTTTGCTAAAGCAGTTGCCCAGCTACCACCTCCAATAATTCCAAACTGCATATGGCTGTTTTATCGCTAATAATTCAGCAAACATACATAAAAACAAATGGACGGTCTAAGCCGTCCATTTGAAATCAATTTATTTAGATTAATCCTTTTTCTTCTCTTCAAAAAGCTTATCCTTCTCCACTACCGTAACTAAATTTCCCTCTTTTAGCATTTTACTTACAATCGAATAGGGGCCGGTAACTACTTTATCACCTTCTTTAAGACCTTCGGTTACTTCAATATTATTTAAGTCTTGAATAGCCGTTTTTACTTTTACTTTCTTCACTTTATTATCTGCTTGTAAAATAAAGACTACCTCTTCAATTGTATCATCTGAACTAACTGATTTCTGAGACTCTTTTTCTACCTGCGCCACTTTAGCATCAGTTTTCTTTTCATCTTTCTTTTCTTTCTGATCTTCTTTGCTATCTCTTGTAGTAACTGCATTTAAAGGAACAGACAAAACATTGTATTTGCTTTTGGTTTGTATATCAGCACTAGCAGTCATGCCTGGACGGAAAGGGAAAGATCGGCCCGGAACTACCAAGTCTTTGTAACTCTCTTGTAATAAACGAATATGTACTTTATAGTTGGTAACTTCTGCACTAGCATTTGCTGCCAAAGCATTACCTGTACTTGGATTCGCAATTTTATAAACTATCCCTTTGAACTTTCTACTGGTGTACGCATCTACTTCTACAATAGCAGTGTCACCTAATTTAACTTTAGGAATATCATTCTCCCCTACATCAACTCTTACTTCAAAACTACGCATATCGGCAACGCGCATCATTTCGGTACCTACGTTAAAACTATTACCTGCAACACGCTCTCCTTTTTTGATAGCCAATAAACTAATTACGCCGTCCATAGGAGAGGTAATTAATGTTCTGCCAATATCTTTATTAGCTCTGTTTAATTGTGCTTGAACACTTTGTACACCTGCTTTAGCGCTTTTAATTCCTTCCATTGCAGCATTATAATTAGCTTTTGCGCTTTTAAAAGCTTGCTCTGCTTGTTCAAATTCCAAACGGCTAATTACTTTTTCTTCTAATAATTTTTTCTGACGATTGTATTGTGTTTCTGCTTGATCTAAGGTTGCTTTAATTGCAGCAGATTGAGCTGTACTATTAGAAACCTGAGCTTCCTGCTGACTCACTCCTGCAGCTACCTGATCTCTTTGAGAATTTAAGATATCAGCATAGATTCTCGCTAACACCTGACCTCTTTTTACAGTATCGCCTTCATTTACTGTTAATTCAACTATTTCACCACTTACGTCGGGGCTAATTTTCACCTCAATTTCAGGATAAACTTTACCACTGGCATTTACTGTTTCAATAATAGTTCTGCGCTGTACCGCTTCAACAGTAACTTTTATTCCTTCTTCTTTACCAATAACTCCTGCTTTCTTAAGGCCTATTATAACACCTATAACTACTACTAGGCCAACAATAATCCAGATTAACTTCTTACTCATGATATGTTTTTTATAATTTAATGCCTTGACCTTTGTAAAATTCTAAAAGTTTAATTCTAAAAATATAATCAAACTGATTATTCAGTCGATCTAATTTGGCCCTTAATAAATTGTTTTGATTGGTAATTAAATCCAAAGTATTAGACAAGCCAGCTTCAAAACGCTTTCTCGCATAATCGTATGCTTTTTGAGACGCTTCCACTGATTTATCACTTGCATGAAATCTTTGAATCGCTGCTATTGCATTAGTATGTGCTTGGTAAATATTTTGTTGTAATGTAAGATCTGCTTGTTGTCGAGTAATTTGTGCAGATCTTAAATTCAACTTAGAACGTTCATATCCCAATTTGGCCGAACCTGCATTAAATATGGGAACTTGTAAGTTAATCCCAAAGTTCTGTCTAAAGTTCTGCTCTAACTGACCACCCCATCCATTCCACATTTGAAAGAAATTTCTCTTAGAAGAAGTCAATTGAATATCTGGTTGGAAAACTTGATAATTTTGGTTATTCACTGTAACAAAATTGCTAGTAGGTCTAGTTCCAATAATATTAGCCCCAGTGATGGTATTGGCTGCATTCGCAAAGTTCGTTCCCAATCCACCAAAAGCAGAGATGGTTGGATAAAACTCCGATCTAGCTCTTTTAATAGACGCTTCAGCAGACTTGATTCTTAGGTCGCTTACTTTTTGCGCAGGCTGATTATTTAAAGCCAGTTGATATAAAAATGCTGGATCTAATTCGCCCAGTGGTTGCAGAGGAATTTTTTCAACTGCTGGTATTTCTACATCAAATGAAACAGACATATCTAAGTTGATTGCAGCTTTCAATTGAATTACAGCCTGTTGAAAACTAGCTTTAGCGCTAACCAAAGAAGTGCTATCTCTGGCAAGCTGTGCTTCAATTTCAGCAGAACTAAGCTCAGGTAGCGCGCCCGCTTCCACCCGCTTGCGGGTAAAACCTAACTGAGATTGGGTTTGACCTACTTGTACTTCAGCAATAGCAATTTGTTGCTTTGCAGCTACCACTTGCAAAAAGAAAGTAGCAATGCTCAAAGACACATCATTACTGATGCGCTCAATATCAGCCAAAGCCGCTTGTGCATTGAATCCTGCAATTTGCCTATCTGCTTTTAAAGCACCCCAGTTAAAGACAGTGGCATTCGCATTCAAGTTAATGCCTTGAAACAACAATTGTGTGGTAGTAAATTGGTTGGTAGTAGGATCGATAGATCTACCAAACTGCGTACCCAAATTAGTATTTGCATTAGCAGAAGGGTACTGTGACAATTTAGTCCGCTCTACTTCCAATGCTGCCACTCTTGCCTGAACATCAGCTTGCTTAACTGAAATATTGTTTTTAGCAGCGTATTCCACACATCGCTGCAGGTTCCATTTGTCTGTTGAACCCTGAGCAACTACTTGCCCAGTGAACGTAAAACAACCAACCATTAGTAATAGTAAATTCCTCATAGAACAAAAATAAGTTATTCAGCGAGGCTTTTACAGAATTTAGACAGACGGAAAGGAAAGCTATGGTTTTGTGTTAAAATTAGTATGAAAGGCAGTTCAATCGCTTAAGCGCGCTTTTTAAATTGTTGACTAATATAATAAATGGCCATAAATGCCGCTAATACTGCGGTGCCAATTAAGGCAGTATTTGGCGTTTGAATAGCAATACTTACTCCAACAAAACAATAAGTAGCCATAAATATTAGTGGTAATAAAGGGAATAACTTCATTTTATAAATACCCGAACCATCTAAATACTTGGTTTGCTTTCTCAACTTAAAGATGGTGGCACTAGATGCAACCATTCCAAAGCAATCAAGAAAAATGGTGAAATTTAAAATGGCATCAAAAGTTTGAGCAAAAAATAAAATAATTAAACAAGTCAGTGTAAATACCGTTAACGAAACCACCAACACACCATTCTTTTCGTTTTGTTTAGAGAATATTTTAGGGATAGTACCCTCATCGCTCATAGCAAACATTACTCTTGGATTACTCATCAATAGGGCATTTACATAAGCCAATACCCCAAAAAATAAAAAGAAAGAAAATACTGCTGCCCCCTTTGGACCAAATACTTTGTCAATTACTACATAGGCAATTTCCTTTTCTCCTTTCATTTGCTCAAAACCTACAATTTGGTAATAGCTAAAATTTACCAGTAAATACAAGCCAATTATAATAGCAATCCCAAAAAATATACCTTTTGGAATATTTCGGGCAGGGTCTTTCACTTCACTCCCGAAATTGATGGTTTGCTGATAGCCGCCATAAGTAAAGGAAACAGCAATTAAACTATATCCTAAGCTTTGAATCCAACTCATTTGAGGGGTTGGGGGGATTGAAACTGTAGCCGAATCTGCAACCGCTGCAGCTGCTGCACCCGAATCGTATGGGAAAAATAATGCTGCAATCAAAACCAAGATCATACTGATTTTGATGACCATTAAAATATTTTGGGCTCTTGAACTCATTCGTAGCCCTCGTAGATTGATGAAATAAAATAAAATAATGGCCCCTGCACTCAACAATGCTTTGTCTACATCGGTCCAAGGAGTGCCCGGAAATAGTTTAGCAATATATCCACTACCAATAATCGCAACCACACTTAAACTAGCAGCATTGCTAATTAAAATAATACAGTTGATGGCAAAAGCAATACTGGGATGATAAGCATAAGAAAACACTTTATAGTATCCGCCTGTTACAGGAAACCTGCTACCGATTTCTGCATAAGTTAATGCGCCACACAGCGCTACAAAACCTCCGATTAACCAAGCAGCAAAATATACAGAAGGTTCAATGGCATGCTGGGCGCTGGTTGCAGCCGATCTAAAAATCCCCATGCCTATTACTAAGCCCACCACAATCATGGTGAAACTAAAAACATTTAATTGTTGATTCCCTTTCATAAGGATAAATATATACATTTGCTGCGTTACTGGTTCATCTGCCTCAGTCAGATGATTAAAAGGGAAGTTCGGTGTAATTCCGGCGCTATCCCCGTAGCTGTAACCCATGCCATTTAGGCAAACTTTTGAATCACTACAACCACTGTTCCTATCAAACGGAATGGGAAGGATATTCAAAGGGTGGGAAGCCAGAAGACCTGCCAATAGCAAACAAGTATTCACGGCTTTCGGGTGAAAAGCATGGAATCTAAAGTGCTGCTGCAGCAGTAATTTATTTTTCGCCGTTTTTTTATTTTCCTGGAAGCTCATTGTTGACCTTTAAAACTAAATGGACAATGAGCAAAAAATTAACGCTCTTCCTAACCTTGCTATCAGGTTCTGGCCTGTACGCACAAAAAGACAGTTTACGCACCAGTGTGCTAGACGAAGTAGTAGTAACTGCCAATAAGCAGGAACAAAAACAAAGTACTACAGGCAAAGTGATTACCGTAATTGGACAAGCTGAATTATCAAAAAGTTCGGGTAAATCATTAGGTCAAGTATTAAACGAAACCGTTGGCATTACCATCAATGGAGCCCTTAACAACGCAGGCACCAACCAAACGGTATTCATGCGAGGAGCCAATAGTGGCAGAACACTGATTTTAATGGATGGTATTCCTGTGTACGATCCTTCTCAAATTGGTAATGAATTTGACCTGAATCTTTTTTCGATTAATGATGTGGAAAGAATTGAAATATGCCGAGGTGCACAAAGCACCGTGTATGGCAGTGATGCTGTAGCAGGTGTAATTAATATTATTACGGTAAAGCAAAATGTAAACAAGCCCATTAACGTAAAAGCCACCCTAACTGCTGGTAACTTAAACAGTTTTAAAAACAACTTGCAGATATATGGGAAGTATAAAAAACTGACTTATACTTTACGTAATGCTGGGATTCGGACCAATGGATTTAGCACTGCTACTGATACCCTTGGAAATAGAAATTATGATGCAGATGGTTACAATGGCAATAGTACAAGTGCTGCTGTACAATATGCAGTGAATGACAAATTATTATTAAAGGGTTTTGGTATGTACAGTAACTACCGTGCAGGGATTGATGCAGGGGTATTTAGCGATGACAAACACTTCAATTTAAAAAATAATTTATTGAACACTGGTTTTGGATTGGTATATAAAACCAGCCGAGTTCAATTAACAGCCAACTATCAGTTTAGTCAAACGAATAGAGCATTTGAAAGAGATAGTTTAGATAAAGCCGTTTTTAGTTTTTATCAACGCAATAAATATTTTGGGAAAACACAGTTTGCCGAAATATATGCATCCATTAAACTAAATCAGTCTTGGTCATTATTACAAGGTGTAGAATATCGCTTTGCTAGTATGAATAACCAGTTCGAATCGGTTAGTAGTTTTGGACCTTTCAAGTCTGGCTTTAAAGACACAGGTGTTCATCAATCTTCGGTATACAGTTCATTGCAGTTTAATAACCAAAAAGGATTTTTTGCCGATGCAGGATTTAGGTTGAATAATCACTCGATTTATGGCAATAGCAGCACATTTACTTTTAATCCTTCTTTTGCAGTTTCGGAACAATTACGAGTATTTGGTAGTGTAGCAACTGCATTTAAAACACCTTCCTTATTTCAACTATTTGATTCTTTTAGTGGAAGCAGAGATTTAAAGGCAGAAACCAGTACCACCGTTGAAGTAGGGTTTTCGCATAATTACACTGGTTTTACCAGTAGATTGGTGGCATTTTACAGAAATACCAATAATGGAATAGACTACGATTATGTTCGTAACAAGTATTATAATTTCATTAAGCAAACTGCTTTTGGCGTTGAATATGAAACCAATATCAGGTTGAGCAATCGTTTGCAAATGAATATGAATTTTAGTTACCTCAGCATGATTGATTCTACCCAGAGTCGCGTAAACTTTAAAGACACAGGGTATATTTACGGTTTAAGAAGACCAGGTTTTCAAAGTAATATGAGCTTGAATTATTCGCATGAAAAAGCAACCATTTCAATCACTGGTAGGTATGTTGGAAGCAGATCAGACATTGGTGGATTTAGAAGAGCTGATGTATTACTTCCTGAATATTTTATACTAGGTGCTTATGCGGAATATCGTTTTAATGATAAACTAAAAATATTTGCAGACGCGCAAAATATTACTGGTAAAAAATTCTTCGATCTTAGAGGATTTAACAGTATTCCATTTTTAATCAATACAGGTATTAATATCCATTTATAATTTTTATATGCTTAAAGATCAGCTGCAAAACAAAATCAATAGTAAAACCAAACCCTTAGGTGCATTGGGTTTACTGGAAGAGATTGCATTACAAGTAGGTTTGATTCAACAGACCACCGAACCATTTATTGCAAGACCTACGATAATGGTTTTTGCAGCTGATCATGGCATAGCCGAAACCGGATTGGTGAACCCCTATCCGCAATCTGTCACTGCTCAAATGGTATTAAACTTTTTAAATGGAGGAGCGGCCATCAATGTATTTACTCAAATGCATCAACTGCAATTAATGGTGGTTGATGCAGGGGTAAATGCTGATTTGAGTCATTTAGTTCAGCCTAATTTTATTCATGCTAAACAAGGCATGGGCACTGCTAATTATTTAAATGCACCTGCAATAACCACCGAACAAGTCACTAGTTGTATTCAAAAGGGAAAAGAGCTGGTTATCAGTGTGGCCAAAGATGGTTGTAACTGTATTGGCTTTGGCGAAATGGGAATTGGGAATACTTCTTCTGCTGCATTAATCATGCATGCGATTACTGGAATTCCAATGCAAGAGTGTGTGGGCCGTGGCACAGGAGCGAATGATGCACAATTAATGACTAAGATTAATACGCTTGAAAAAGCAGCAGCTTTTCATCAACTGCATTCCCTAGGCAATGAACCATTCGCATTATTAAGTGCTGTAGGTGGATTTGAAATCGCAATGATGGTGGGTGCTTACCTAGCAGCAGCAACAGAAAAAATGGTCATTGTAGTAGATGGTTTTATAGCAACCGCTGCATTAATAGTGGCGGTGCAAATAGACCCTACTATAATTAACAATTGTATTTTTGCTCATTGTAGCGATGAACAAGGCCATGCAAATATGTTACAGCATTTAAAAGCGAAACCCCTGTTGAATTTAAGTCTTAGACTAGGCGAAGGAACAGGTGCTGCTTTAGCAATCCCTTTGATAGAATCAGCTGTTGCATTTTTAATTCAAATGGCTTCTTTTGAACAGGCTGGCGTAAGTACTGCATCAGAATAATTATCTTTATGCAAACAATTCCATGAAATACCAGTGGCTTCTATTCAAAACTGCTTTGATGTTTTTTACTCGTATACCAGTGGGTAATCTTCCATTTGCTAAAGAACATTTGCAGGCATCTGCCAGGTATTTTAGTTGGGTTGGAATTGTAGTTGGTATTGTAGGAGCTATTGTATTGGTTTTAGCGAATATGCTTTTCTCTCCTGCACTAACTATCTTGTTTTCCATGATAGCAACCATTTTATTAACGGGTTCTTTTCATGAAGATGGTTTTGCAGATTGTTGTGATGCTTTTGGTGGAGGATGGACCAAAGAAAAAATATTGACCATTATGAAAGATAGTCGCCTTGGCACTTACGGGGTGGTTGGGTTAATATTAATACTATCGTTAAAGTTTTTATTACTGCTAGAATTAATGGAATTTTTTCCAATTGAAATGGTTGCTATTACGTTAATCGCAGCGCACTCCAATAGCCGTTTTTGGGCAACCACCATCATGCAAAAACTTCCATATGTTCAAGACATTGATAGCAGTAAGTCTAAACCCTTAGCAGATCGAATACTCACCAAAGCAGAAATGGGCGTATTGGCTTTGGGTTCATTGCTATCTCTTACCCTTGTTTTCATTTTAATCTATAGCCCAATTGATCAACTAAATCATTTAGTATTTAGTTATGGATTTGCTAGCTGGTTATTCTTTTTTATACTTTGGGTTCAAGTTCCCTCTTATTTAGTTCAAATATTTGCAGGTCAATATTTCATGAAATGGATTGGCGGTTATACTGGAGATTGTTTGGGTGCCACACAACAGGTTTGTGAAATTGCATTTTATTTAGGATGTTTACTGTTATGGAAATTTATTTAATCAGACATACCACCCCTAAAGTAGAAAAAGGCATCTGCTACGGACAGGCCGATTTAGATATTACCGAAACTTTTTTAGAAGAAGTGGAAGCCATAAAACCACATTTGCCTTCTGAAGGAATAAAAGTATACAGTAGTCCTTTACAACGTTGCAAAAAGTTGGCAGATGCTTTATTTGAAGGGTTTGACATTGATATTCATGATGATTTAATGGAACTCAATTGTGGCCAATGGGAATTACTTCCTTGGAATGATATTCCAAAAGAAGAGATACAACCATGGATGGATGATTTTGTAAATGTTCGTGTTCCGCAAGGAGAGAGTTATGTAGACTTACATAACCGTGTTGTCAATCGCTTCAAGGAAATTGTTGAAAAGCAAGAGTCTGCAGTGATTGTAGCACATGGAGGTGTACTGAGAAGTATTCTATCGCATATTACTTCAACCCCATTAAAAGAATCTTTTGATGCATTTACTTTGCACTATGGTTGTGTGGTAAAAATTAATGTAACAGAAGATAATATAACCCACGAATTGCTTTATAATTATTCTAGACAAGGAAAAGAATGGCATAGACCCACTCTTTAGTAAAATTGTACCTTTAAAAAAATAAGCGCATGGAATTTCAAGTAGATCAACTGCTGACAGTTACATTTACCCTTTTTGCGGTAATTGATATTGTAGGGTCTATTCCCTTGCTCATTTCTTTAAAGGAAAAAATGGGGGGAGGCATTCGTTCTTTACAAGTAACGCTGATTTCTGGCGCTCTAATGATTTTGTTTTTATTTGCAGGCAAACCCTTTTTAAAAATTCTTGGATTAGATATTCGGTCTTTTGCGGTTGGAGGATCAATCGTAATATTTTTACTTGGACTTGAAATGGTATTGGGTCATGAAATTTTTAAAGGCGATAATAACGCTAAAAGCGGAAGTGTTGTTCCCATAGCATTCCCCATTATTGCAGGTTCGGGTACCCTTACCACTATCATGTCATTAAAGGCCAACTTTGATGAAATGTATATCTTGTTTGGTATTCTAATTAATCTGGTAGTTGTTTATATCACTTTAAGATTGCTCAAAGTTATTGAAAGAGCGCTGGGTGAATCAGGATTACTTGCCGTAAGAAAATTCTTCGGTGTAATCCTGATTGCTATTGCCGTTAAAATATTTAGTACCAATATTGCAGCATTTGGTAAATAGTTAATTCATTACCAAAGTATAGTATAAAGTGCTGCAATAATTCCAAATAAGATTATTACCCCTACCATAAATGCAGGATGTAATTTAAACATGCTTCTGTCTACTTCTAAACCATTGGTTTGAACACCTTTTCTGATATCGTTCATACTTATAAAATACATCCCTACTAAACAGATCAAGAATACAATGCCCATCCTATCTAAGAATGGAATTTCAAAAACGCCTTCTGCATTTGCAACCGCATATCCAGAAGATGCCAACCAAGAAAGGTCAATATAATTTGGCATGAATTTAAAAATAATGGATAGCACAAATCCACCAATGGTTGCAAATAATGCAGCGTTAGAGCTCGTTTTCTTCCAGAAGAATCCAAGGAAGAACATGGCAAATACGCCTGGTGAAACAAAGCCTGTGTATTCTTGAATATATTGGAATCCTCCTTTCTTATCAATTCCCATAAACGGAGCAACGGCCATGGCCAATACCATTGCAGCAACAATCGCCATTCTTCCAATATTCACCATTTTTTGTTCTCCTGCTTCCGTATTGATTTTCTTTTTGTAAATATCTAAAGTAAAAATCGTTGCGATGCTATTGGCTTTTCCTGCTAAAGAAGCTACTACTGCCGCTGTGAGTGCTGCGAAAGAAAGCCCTTTTAATCCCACCGGTAATAAATTCAATAATACAGGATATGCTCTATCCGGATTTATTTCTCCGTCTTGTAATAACTCCGTTTGAAAATATCCTTGCTGGTGCATTACATATGCTGCAATACCAGGCAACACAACTATGATGGGCATGATTAATTTTAAAAAGCCTGCAAATAATAATCCATTGCGTGCTGTTTTTAAATCGGCTCCTAATGCACGTTGTGTAATATACTGGTTGCATCCCCAATAATTTAAATTGGCAATCCATAATCCTCCAATTAAAACAGTAAGGCCTGGCAAATCGGTAAAGCTTGGATTATCAGGCTTCAAAATCATATGAAAATGATCGTCTGCTTTTTCCGTTAAAACTTTAAATCCATTCAATAAACCGCTGGTTCCATTTTGTTCTGCTACTAAGTTCAATGCAATATAAGTGGCTGCCAATCCTCCCAAGATTAAAAAGAAAACTTGAATTACATCGGTGTATCCAATTACTTTCATTCCTCCCAATGTAATGAGTACTGCAAAAAATCCCAATGCAATCATACATACCGTGAAGGAGATTCCTGAGATACTACTAATGGCTAATGCTCCCAAAAATAAAATAGAAGTAAGGTTTACAAATACATATAATAATAACCAGAATACTGCCATAATCATTGCTACAGTATCGTTGTATCGTACCTGCAAAAACTGCGGCATGGTGAATATTTTATTTTTCAAATAAACAGGCATAAAAAATATAGCCACTACAATTAAAGTAACTGCAGCCATCCACTCGTAACTGGCAATAGCCAATCCCATTTTAAATCCACTTCCACTCATTCCAATAAACTGCTCAGTTGAAATATTAGAAGCAATTAATGATGCCCCAATAGCCCACCAGGTTAAAGACCCTTCCGCTAAAAAATAGTCTTTGGAACTAGCTTCTTTTGCCTTCTTTTTTCGGTATACCCAAATACCATATCCTGCTACAAGAATAAAATAGAATAGAAATACCAAATAATCGGTTTGGTGCAATGCATTCATACAGCTGAGTTATAATCGTTTTAAACACGTGTAAGCTATGCAATTATAAGATTCATTACTATTTCAGATAGAGGGTTTTTCAGTATTATGGATGAATCAGATTCGGTTTTCTTGCAAAAACTGTAAAACATTAGTCAATATTCTACTATTTTTTTACCACTAAATAGGGAAACTTTATACCCAGTGATTAACTGTATTTTATTTATACCATCCTCATATGAAAATGCGAATATTTAAATTTTTATTGATTCTGTTATTATCAAAAGCTATTGCAGCTCAAGAAGGGAAATGGTATAATTCTTCGTCAAATACACTACAGTATGAATTGAATGGGATCATTAAAAGAATCGTATTTGTTGATCATTCTATTGTAAATGTATCAGCAAGAAAAAGCAGTCATCTGCAATCATTTAAATCTTTAATAGTAGAAAATATTTCGAACAAATATGTTCCATTCAAATTAACTGAATCTGTTAATGATTTAATAGTTGAAACAAAAACACTAAAGCTATTCATTCATAAAAAAACTGGTGCAATTACATTCAATGATGGCAAAACCCTTTTATATGTAAAAGAAGCTGATTATTCAGAGAAATCATTTGAATCGATTGTGGATATTGACAAAAAAGCCTACACCGTTCAACAGGGTTTCAAATTAACAGAAGATGAAGGCATTTATGGTTTAGGTGAGTTTCAAGATGGAAAAATAAATAGAAGAGGTAAGAAAATTGTAATGGTTCAGTCGAATCAGCAAGATGTAATTCCATTTATCGTTTCTACTAATAATTACGGCATTTTATGGGATAACTATTCAAAGACTATTTTTAATGATACAAAAAAAGAACTATCCTTTTGGTCTGAAATTGCAGACGAAATCAATTATTATTTTATAGCAGGAAAAAATATGGATAGCGTAATTGCTGGTTATAGAAACATAACGGGTAAGGCTCCAATGTTTGGTAAATCAGTATTTGGTTATTGGCAAAGCCGTGAACGGTATACCAGTGCTGATCAACTATTGAATATTGCTAGCAAATACAGAAAAAGAAGAATCCCCATTGATTATATAGTGCAAGATTGGAATTATTGGGGCGGAAATCAATATTGGAGTGGCATGCAATAGGATAGAAAATTTTATCCCAATCCAGACTCATTGATTCATGAATTACACCATCGGTATAAGTTAAAATTAATGATTTCTATTTGGCCATCTCTTGGTCCTGAAACAGCTATCTACAAAGAGTTAGATCAAAATGGGCTTCTCTTTAAAGGGAATAATTTCTTTTTAACAAGAACAGCAAAATTATATGACGCCTTTAGTAGTAAAGGCAGAGATATTTATTTTAAGTATGTTAGAGATTCATTGTTAAATAAAGGGGTGGATGCTTTATGGATGGATGGAACAGAACCTGAATTTGACGACAGTCAAAATCCTGTTATCAGTGAAAAGGGAATTAAGAAAGGGGGTGTATCCGAAATTGGTTCACTTGCTCGCTACTTAAATGCGTATTCACTCATGACCACTAAAGGCGTTTATGAAAACCAAAGAGCGTTAAATAATGGCAAACGTGTTTTTACACTTACAAGATCTTCTTTTGCTGGTCAACAAAAATATGGAGCTGTAACCTGGTCTGGTGATAATGGCTCAAATTGGCGCACGCTTAAAACTCAAGTAGCCAATGGGATAGATTTTTCAATGGCAGGTATTCCCTATTGGACCCATGATATTGGTGGATTTTTTCCCAGTTATTTAGAAGGCGATTATCCTACTGGTGTAAATTCTGCGGCTTGGCGTGAGTTATATATACGTTGGTTTCAATTTGGCGTTTTTACCCCCATTTTTAGATCGCATGGTACAGGAACCAGAAGAGAGGTTTGGAATTTTGGAAATCCAGGCGATGAAATGTATGAATCGCTTATGAATTTTTTACACTTTCGTTATCGCTTGCTTCCTTATATCTATGCTACTTCATGGGAAGTAAGTAGCAAAGGATCGAGCTTTATTAGAGGGATGATGATGGATGCACCAAAAGACAAAAAAACCTACAATATTGACGACCAATATCTTTTTGGAAATTCTTTTTTGGTGAAGCCTGTTACACAGGAAATGTTTAATCCAAAAAAATATGATTTAGAAAAAGTTCCTCTGAACTACTTCACCAATAATGAAGGAAAAGCAGGTTTGAATATTTCTTATTTCAAAGGTGTAAAGTTTGATGAGTTAATTTCTAGTAAAGTAGATACCAATTTTAATTTCACTTTACCCAATGAAACGCTCCATGCAATTGGAATAAATACAGATACAAAGTTTAGCGTACGATGGAATGGCTTTATAACCGTTCCAGAAACAGGAGAATACATATTGGGCGCCAATACCGATGATGGTATTAGAATATGGATAGATGAAAAACAAATAGTGAATGAATGGTTTGATAAAGTAGCTTATGCTTCCTTTGCAAAGACTAGATTAGAAGCCAATAAAAAATACAGCATCAAGATTGAGTATTACCAAAATAATGGTGGTGCTTCCTTTAAACTAGGATACCTCTCACCAGCTGCATTGGCATCTATTCGTAAAACAATCAATGATTCGGTAAGTACTTATTTACCCAAAGCATCACCCCTATGGTTTGATTTTTGGTCTGGTAAACAATTTGCTTCCGGAAAAACAATTACGCAAAAATATCCTTTAAATCAACTACCTCTATTTGTGAAAGCAGGAACTATACTAGTACTTGCAGACACCATGCAATACAGTACTGAATATAAAAACGATACGGTTGAAGTTCGTATTTACCCCGGTGCAGATGGCGGTTTTGAATGGTACGAAGATGAGAATGATAACTACAATTATGAAAAGGGAATCTATGCTGTAATACCATTTAAATGGAACAATAAAACGCGTGAATTAACCATCGAATCTAGAACTGGTAGTTATCCTGGTATGTCTGCTGAAAAAATTTTAAAAGTAATTGTAGTAGGGGCAAATAAAGGAACTGGAATATATGAATCAACACAACATGATAAGATAATCAAGTACACTGGGGTTAGGCTGCAAGTAAAGTTGTGATGAGCTAGGATTGGCGGTCTGTGGATTCTCTTCGCCAAGATTGGCGGTCGTAGACCGCCTTCCTCCCGTATTGAACTTACTCAAACCCTTCGCACGTCAACCTTCGGTTGCCAGGATTGTCAGCTTCACTTCGTTCAGCTGACTTCCTCCCGTATTGAACTTACTCAAACCCTTCGCACGTCAACCTTCGGTTGCCCCTGCGGGTTTTTAGCCTGCTCACTTATACGAGTAAACTCGTAACGTTCGCAATCTAAAAACCCTCGCAGCTATCGCTGCGAGGGTTTGTGGTCTCGCCAGGAATCGAACCTGGATCTGGAGCTTCGGAAACTCTTATACTATCCATTGTACTACGAGACCAATAATGCTGCAAATGTAATTGATGCAATTTAAATCTATTTCAACTGCGCAAAAATGCGTTCGGTATCTGCCAAAGAACAGAGCTCTGTTCCTTTATGTAATGTGGCAGCAGAACCTGCAGCTACGCCGTATTGTAATACTTGCTCCCATCCCCATCCTTTGGTTAATGCTGCCAGCATTCCTGCAACCATACTATCCCCTGCTCCTACAGTGCTTAATACAGGCGCCTTTGGTGCAACAGTTTGAAAGTGTTCGGTAGCTGTAATTAACATAGCACCATCCGCCCCCATTGAAACTGCCATGGCTTTACAAGATCCTGCTGCAATTACCTGTCGGGCCGTTCCAATCACTTCAGAAATATCAATCCACTCTTTACCTACTAAAGAAGCCAATTCGCGCAGATTGGGCTTGATTAAGTAGAGCCCTTCTTTTACTGCAGCTTTTAATCCATCGCCCGATGTATCTATTATCAACTTTGCTTTTAGCTGTTCTGCAATAATTGCTATCTCATGAAAAACTGCTGTTGAAGTACCTGGCGGCAAACTTCCACTAACAACAATATATTCTGCATGTGTGCAATTGCCTATTGCCTGCATTAACAATGCTAACTCCTGATCAGAAATCGACTCTCCTGGCATTCCAAAGCGATATTGTAATTTTTTATCTTCATCAAACACAACAAAATTTTCTCGCGTGTCTCCTACTGTTTCAATGGCTGTAAATTCAACCTGTTCTTTTGCCAATAATGCTTCCAATGTTTTTCCGGTATACCCTCCAGATAAAATAATGGCTTCAGAAGCTACCCCTAATTTTTTCAATGCCCTTGAAATATTAATACCACCGCCACCGGGCTCTACTTTTGCAGACAATGCCCGTAATTTTTTTTCAGGAACCAATTCAGGAACCGAAATACTTTTATCTAATGCTGGATTGAGCGTAATAGTAACAATATTTGCCATTATATGAAATTACATCAATTGCTTGAGCTCATGCAATGCTGCTGGTAAGAATATGCGCGTGGGTACGGTATTCATGATTTTTAAGTCGGTCCATAAACTGCTTTCATTGTCTAAGAATGCCAACACTTTACTGGCTTTTATCCCTTTGAAAATGTCTGCAAAAATGGCGTCACCCCCCATTTTACGATTGTGCAATACATTCAATAACACCGAATCGTATAAATGCCCTTTGGTATGTTGAAAGCCCTTTCCATAAGCTAAATGCTTGCCTTGTTTCATTGCTGCTACAATACCGGCAGTGCGTTTTTGAATATACTTAAATGCATACCCACTGCTGGCTTTAGCCTGTCCCCCAGCAATGCCAATGAAAATATGTCGTCCTTTTGCATTTGGAAAAGGCTTAGTGGTCATTGGTATCACCCCCTTTTCTTCATGTAAAATTTCGTAGTCTGTTATTTGTAAGGTTTCGCTAATATATTTTTTCAACGCAATATTATACGCTGCATCTTCTATTAGTTCTTCCGTAAACAAGGTATACTCTACCAACGCTGTGTTAGAAGAAGTAGGCAGTACATACATAAAAGTAGTACCCGCTTCTTGACCTACCTTAAAATCCATGAATACAGCCCTAGACGAATCAAAGCAGTCTGTTGTTGTTTTAATTTCCCATCCTTTAAAATGTTGCAAAAAATGGTATTCGCTGGGCTTTGCTTTAATGGGCTCAAACAAAATACTACTGAAAACATATTCTGCATAAATGCATTCGCCATTGGTCAATTCAATGCCAGCAATTGTTTCCTGATTAGCTTGAATCAGTTGATGGATGCTTGCCTTTCTCCATTCTATATTGGGTGATGCTGAAACACTGGTTTTTACATAGTTGTAAAAATCAATGCCCTTAATCATTTTATAGGTATAAGGATTAATCGATAGTTCAGAGGAATATTGATCAGAATAAAAATCAAGTCTATTCCATTGGTGATACACAATGGGCTCAAAAAGATCGGGCTTGGTTTCCCAGAAGCACCAAGTTCTATCATTTTGCTGCTTGGCATCAGCATCAACAACCAATATTTTTTTTGAAGCAAAGAAAGGATCAACAAATATTCGCATCAATAAGCTCATTCCTGCACAACCTGCCCCAGCTATAATATAGTCGTATTGTTTATTCAACTAGTTACACTGCTTTTAGCTTTTCGTCTCTCCTAATTTTATCCCAATATTTCTTAGCAACTATCAACATACCAAAGCTTTCTCCTTCTTCTTTGTGCAAGTGCTTGTGGTGCATTTTGTGCGCCCACCTAATGGCTTTAATGTATCGGTTATTGCTACGCGTAAATAATTTAATGCGCTGGTGTATAATAATTTCGTGTACTAAAAAATAAGCGAAGCCATATAAAGCAATTCCTGCTCCAATACTTACTACCCAATAGTTTTGATTCATGCTCCCCAACATAATACATAACCAACTAGGTATGGCAAAAATTACGAAAAATGCATCGTTCTTTTCCCAAAATCCGGGCCCTTTCTGGTGATGATCTTCATGTAAATACCAAAGAAATCCATGCATCACGTATCGATGGGTTAGCCAAGTAATCCCTTCCATTACAACAAATACCAATAAGGTTACTAATACATAAATCATCTTATAAGAAAATTCTAAGTGATAGAAAAAACAGCGCTTGTATTATTAACAAATGTATGGCAAAATGGTTTTGGGCTTTAATTCTCAACTTTAATTGAACAGCCAATAAAATGGCACTGATTACAAACCAACAAACATAATTAAGCATAGGGATTGTACCACCCTCCCAGGTCCAAAACCCTAATTGAATGGCAACTGGTTCCATCAACCAATCAAAGAAAGTAGCTAACACTGCACCATCAATAACCACAGACCATTTAATAATCGCCCTTGGCATAGGAGCATCGTATTTAGCCAACATTACTTTATTTAATTGCTGCATTAAAGACCCACAACAAAAAACAATTACAAACCAATTCAACCCTATTAAAAATGGTACCCCCATCAACTTTGGCCCCATAACAGTTCCATAATTGTAGTCCCCAAATAAAATCCCTGTATTTACCCCAATGATTTCGGTAACCATTCCTGTTGCAAATGCCAATAAAAAAAATCCAATAAATCCTTTCTCTAAACGCTCTTGACTAGCTGCAAGTAAAACACCCATTAAAACCAATGTTAATGGGGTATTATTGACGAACCAATCTTTATACGGCGTAAAAAGAATACCTATTACACCTGAAATATGGAATAATATTGCTAAAAACAGCGGTATTCGTGGCCTTGCGTATAACATGGTTGCTAATGCTTTAAATTTTGTTGTTCACCTACCAAGTTGGCCGCAATGGCCGCACTTGATAAACAAAGTGGAATTCCTCCACCAGGATGAACACTCCCGCCTACAAAATACAACCCTTTTGTGGTATTACTGAAATTAGGGTGTCGCATAAATGCAGCTGTTTTACTATTAGAGCTAGTTCCATACAATGAGCCCATATAAGAAGCTGTTTTAGTTTCTATACTAACAGGTGATAAAACTTCTTCTACCTCTATCAGTGGTTCGATTGCTTCACCTAATAAATTACTTAATTTTTTAAGTATAGCAGCTCTGTAAAAAGTCTTTATTGATTCCCAATCTTGTCCTTGATTGGCAGGGGCATTCACCATTACAAACCAATTTTCTTTACCCATTGGAGCTTGAATGGACGGCTCTCTTTTACTAGTTATATTAATATAAACAGTTGGATCCTCAAACGGTTGTTTTGTTTTAAACAATGACTCAAATTCTTTTTCGTAATTGTTACTAAAAAATATATTGTGCAAATCCAATTGTGAGAAGCTTTTATTAATACCCCAATAGAAAATAAAAGCACTACTGCTCCTTTCTTGTTTTAAAACTTTAGCCGCTTTTATAGTATCGCCTAATAATTGCTGGTAAGTAAAATATACATCCATATTACTAACCACTATATCTGCAAATTGATTTTCATTATTAACGACTACCCCTTTTACTTCTCCGTGTGTTCGAATAATTTTATCTACTCCATTCCCAAAATTAAATTTCACTCCTTTTTTTAGCGCTAATTGATACAGTGCATTCGTTATACTAATCATTCCCCCTTTAGGATAAAAAGTTCCTTCATTGTGTTCCAAATGTGGAATCAAAGAAAGCATAGCTGGTGCTTTATAAGGATTGCTTCCATTATAAGTTGCATATCGATTAAATAGTTGGACCAGCTTAGGCGATTGAAAGGAACGTTGATTATAACTATTTAAGGAACTAAATAGATAAGGCCATTTTACTGTTTGAATGGCTTTGAATATAGGTGCCTTAAAAATAGTTTGAATTTTATGTAAAGAATATTGCAAAAATATCCCTGCAATATGGTTGTATGCATTTGCAGATTTAGTCAAGTAACGATGTAAATTTTCGGCAGGTTCATTGGTTTTTGCTAGTAACTCAGCAGCAAATTTATCATGATCGGCATAAGCGCTAATAATAGTACCATCTTGATAAAAATATTTACAAGCAATGGGTACTTTTTCATAGTCAAAATATTCTCTAATAGGCTCACCGGCAAATTCAAATAATTCTTCAATTAACTGAGGGCGGGTAAACAAACTAGGGCCCGCATCAAACTGATAACCACCTAATTCAAAATGACTCAACTTGCCACCAGGATATTCGTTTTTTTCGAAAACAGTAACTTCAAATCCCATCACTTGCAAACGTATAGCGGCTGCTAAACCAGCAACGCCTGCACCAATTACGATTGCTTTTTTAGCGGGAATAGTATTGCTCATATCCTTTATTTATTTTGTTGCAACCACCATGCTTTTACTTTAGGAAAAGCAATTAAAAACCAACTGGTAAATTGTGTTGGTTCTGTTGCGATTAATTGGTCTACATTTTCAAATGTACGGAAAGCATAGTCTTTCACCTCTAAAGGATTGGGTTGAATCGTTCCTTTATAGCGTCCAATAAACACATGATCAAACTCGTATTCGGTTAACCCATTGTCGAATGGGGCTTTGTAAACAAAATCAAATGCTTTCTCTAAGGGAGTATCAAAGCCCATTTCTTCTTGCAATCTCCTATGTGCAGCGCTTTTAGTTTCCTCACCTGGCTTTGGGTGACTACAACAAGTATTGGTCCATAAATTGGCACTGTGGTATTTAATACTGGCTCTTTGCTGCAACAACATTTCTCCTGCTTCATTAAAAATAAAAACACTAAAAGCCCTGTGCAATACTGCTTTTTCATGTGCTTCCATTTTTTCCATGAAACCCAATTCCAGATCAGCTTCATTTACTAAAATCACTTGTTCTAACATGTATTTAGAGCAGATTTAATTGACTTCTGATACCCGCTTTTGCCAAGATAAACATCTTTCCGTGATCGGGTATTCTAACTCTAGTATCAAGAATTTTTTGTGGCTGGAGTTTTTTGATTTTTTTAAATAAACTCAAATAGTATTTATAAGCAACATAAACGCCAAAACGGGCTTTTAAGGGTAATTGAAGGATGCCCTCATAGGCGTGATCAAAATCCTTTTGTATATCTTCTTCTATCTTTAATTTTTCGGCCTGTGTAAAATTACTGAAGTCGCAACCTGGAAAATACATTCGGTCTAATCCTTCAAAATCTGCTTTTAAATCTCTCAAGAAATTTACTTTTTGAAAAGCCGCTCCTAAACTACAAGCAAATGGCTTTAGTTTTTCGTAACTGCTTTGATCGCCATTACAAAAAACATACAAACACATTAAGCCAACTACTTCTGCACTTCCATAGATGTATTCTTCATACCCCAATTTATCATACTGCTTTTTACCCAAATCCATTTCCATGCTATGTAAAAAAGCATCAATCAATTGGCGGTCTATTTTAAATTCGTTTACCGTTAGTTGAAAGCTGTGCAAAATGGGATTTAAAGAAATCTTCTGATCAATCGCTTTATAGGTTGCAACTTTAAATTCAGCTAGTAATGTTTCTTTATCAAAGTCATGGAATGTGTCCACTATTTCGTCTGCAAATCTTACAAATCCGTAAATATTGAAAACGGGGGTTCGAAGATCTTTGTGCAAGAGACGAATTGAAGAAGAAAAACTGGTGCTATAAAGCTCAGTTGTAATTCTGCTACATTCTTGGCTTACTTGGTGAAACAGTCTAATCATATAATTTCGAAATTTCTTTAGCAACTACTTCACCGCTAATCAAGCTAGGAGGAACTCCTGGCCCTGGAACGGTTAGCTGTCCTGTAAAGAATAGGTTTTTTATTTTTTTACTTCTACAAGACGGCTTTAAAACAGCAGTTTGTAGCAAAGTGTTCGCTAACCCATAGGCATTTCCTTTAAAAGCGTTGTATTCGCTAATAAAATCACTCTGCGCAAAGGTTTTCTTATAAACAATAGCGTCTTCTATTGATTGCCCAAGCTGTTTTTCTATTCGTTTAACAATCAATTTAAAATATTTTTCTCTTAATTCCTCGGTATCACCTGTTAAACCTGTTGCAACAGGGATGAGCAGAAATAAATTTTCATGCCCTTCTGGTGCTACAGTAGGATCAGTAACCGAAGGCGCACACATATAAAATAATGGGTCGGTTGGCCACTCTTTGGTAGTATAAATTTCTTTTCCGTGTAAACTAAAGTCGGTATCAAAAAAAAGAGAGTGATGAGGAACCCCAGTCAAACGCTTGTTTAACCCAATATAATACAATAAACAGCTAGGGGCCATTACTCGTTTATCCCAGTAAGCAGCGGTATAGGTTCGGTATTGAGGCTGCAATAGACTGGTTTCTACATGATGATAATCTGCTCCTCCTACAACCACGTCTGCCTCAATTTCTATCATTACTTTTCCGGCTGGGGTGTTAGCCATACAAGACACCGATTTTGCAAGACCGTTCTCTACATTTATTTGATTAACGCTATGGTTAAACCTAAAATTTACTCCCAACGAAACAGCTAAATCATACATCCCCTGCACGATTTCGTACATCCCTTTATTCGGGTACCAAGTTCCCCCTTTAATGTCGGCATAATTCATTAAGCTATACAACGCAGGAGTATGTTCTGGCAAAGCTCCCAAAAACAAAACAGGAAATTCCATTAATTCAACCAGTTTCGGATTCTTGAAATACTTGCCAACATGAGATTTCATCGAATTGAACACATCTAATTTAAACACTCCTTTCATCAAATCAATGTCAAGGAATTCAGTTAGAGATTGTCCAGGTTTAAAAACCAATTTATTGACGCCAACCTCGTATTTATAGGCAGCTTCTTTCATAAATAAGTCCAATTGCTTTCCAGCACCTGGCTCTAATCTTTCGAACAAAGCTTTTAGTTCTTGATAATTAGCTGGTATATCGGTTACATCATCTGGCCAATATACCCGGTAAGAAGGATCTAATCTGGTAAGTTGATAATAGTCGCTTACTTTTTTTCCAAACTGTTCAAAGTAGCGTTCAAACACATCAGGCATCCAGTACCAACTGGGTCCCATATCAAAAGTGAATCCTTCAGCAGCATATTTTCTAGCTCTGCCACCAGGTAATTCATGTTGTTCTAGTACGGTAACATTCCAGCCCGATCTGGCTAGAAAGGAAGCCGCGGACATGCCCGCGAAACCACTTCCGATAATGATCGCTTGCTTATTCTTCACTTGAAACGTAAGTTAATGAAATTTCTTAGAAACGCTGTATATGTGCTTTTAGCAGTTTTCTGGCAAAGTGAATCCTGCTTTTAATTGTTCCCAAAGGTTCATCCAACATTTCTGCAATTTCATGGTACTTATACCCATCAAAATACAATAAGAATGGATTTCTAAAAATCTCTGGAAGGTTATGAATGGCTTGTTTAACCTCTTTCATATTGATGCCCGCAATGGCTTCATTAGCAACAGCTCCCTGATTGAAATCTAATAAGAATTCATTGGGTGTATTATCGAATATTGTTGCTTGTTTAGATTTTCTTCTGTAGTTATTGATAAAAATATTACGCATGATGGTATATAACCATGCTTTAATATTTGTACCAACATTATACTTGTCTTTATTTGCCAATGCCCTAAACAAAGTTTCCTGATAAAGGTCTTTGGCCGCTTCTTGATCGCGTGTTAAAGTAACCGCAAATGGTTTCAAAAAATCCGCATTATTAACCAGCATTTGATTGAAATCTAGCGTAGACATGGCGTATTGTTTAATTTATTAGAGCATAAAGCTAAACATAATATTTGGTACTCAAGGATTTTTTTGTTTAATTTTTACTAAAGAAATGTGAAACAAAAAACCCGCTGATAGCGGGTTGATTGATTGCTGTTTAAACATTATAATTATATGCTATAAGGTGTTCATGTATTCAATAACTTCTAAAAGCGACTTTTTAAATGAAACGTTACTAGGAATTCGCTTTTTGTAATTCTGCGTTAAAGCACCAGAAACAATCACTTGAAATTCAGGAATTCTATTTTGAACATTCACTAGGAATTTCTCGAAATTGAAGTTGTTAGCAACAGAAGTTAAATGAGAATATAAAAAGTCTGGTTTCTTTAAAGTGGCCACATATTCTACATCTTTTAAAGGCACGTTAGACCCTAAATAAATCACTTTCAATCCTTTGCTCTTGAACAAATAATAGGTAAACAGTACGCCTAATTCATGGTGTTCTCCTTCAGGAAGAAATACCAGCACTGTTTTTTTGTAATTGATTGGAGCATGGCAGGTTTCAATTCCCATGATCAGCTTTTGGCGAATAATATTGGTTACCAAATGCTCTTGAGCAGGATTAATATGGTTGGTAATCCATAAAATTCCAATTCTTTCTAGAAAAGGGAAAATGATTTGAGGTATGGTTTTTTCAATACCCTTGTTTTTGATATAACCATCTAAGAGTGATTCAAACTCTTCAATTTTCATATCAACCATACAGCTGATCAACTCGTTCACCATTCGCTCAATCTGAGCTTGCGTCTGGTTGAGCGATAAGGTTTTTTCCCGCATTTCTGCAGAACTCATTTTGTCAATATGAGAAATCTTAAAGCCGTACTTGTTCAATAATGCAATATTGAGTACCGTCTTCAATTCGTCTCCGGTATAATACCGGATATTCGTTTCTGTGCGCTGCGGGTTAAGGAACGTATACCGCTGTTCCCATATACGGATGGTATGCGCTTTAATACCCGACAGGTTTTCTAAATCTTTGATTGTAAAGGCATTCATATCACTGTAACGCTAATAAACTTGTTTTGTTTAAAAGATTTACAAAGACTTTAAACGTTTTAGATATTCCCCATAGCCACTTTTTGCATATTTTTCACCTAAAAGCAACAATTGTGCTCTATCAATAAAGCCCATTCTGTAAGCAACTTCCTCTATGCAGCCTACTTTCTGGCTTTGACGTTTTTCAATTACTCTAACAAATTCGCAGGCATCTGCAAATGAATCAAAAGTACCTGTGTCTAACCAAGCAGTTCCTCTGTTCATAATACCTACTTGTAAGGTTCCTTTTTCTAAATAAACCCTATTAACATCGGTAATTTCATATTCACCTCTAGAAGAAGGCGCAATATTCTTAGCAATTTCTACTACCGAATTATCATAAAAATATAAGCCTGGTACAGCATAATTAGACTTTGGCTCTTTGGGCTTTTCTTCTATAGAAATGGCTTGCTTTTGATCATTAAATTCAACAACCCCATAACGCTCAGGGTCGTTTACTTCATAAGCAAAAACCGCAGCACCTTCCACATCATTAAAGCTTTGTACCAACTTACTAAAGCCTGCACCATAAAATATATTGTCACCTAAAATCAAACAAACTTTATCGTTGCCAATAAATTTTTCGCCAATCACAAATGCTTGGGCTAAACCATTGGGTTCATGCTGAACTTCGTAAGAAAAGCTACATCCTATTTCAGATCCATCACCCAATAATCGTTTAAATTGATCTGAGTCTTGAGGGGTAGTAATAAATAAAACCTCTCGTATTCCAGCCAACATCAATACAGAGAGCGGATAATAAATCATTGGCTTATCATATACTGGCATCAATTGTTTACTAATGCCTTTGGTTATAGGATATAACCTTGTCCCTGATCCGCCTGCTAAAATAATTCCTTTCATAATGTTGGTTATAGAATTAAAATTGTAAGGTATTTACACAATTGCGTAAAAAAGGTAATGCTTTATCTTTATCGGAGAGCAATAATTCTTGCTCAGGTAGTTTCCAATCAATGGCTAAATCTGGATCATTGAAAGCAATTCCTCCTTCAGAAGTCTTGTGGTAATAATTATCACACTTATAAAAGAAAGTTGCTTGTTCACTTAATACTACAAATCCATGTGCAAATCCACGTGGCACAAAAAACTGCGTTCTACTCTCTCCTGTCAATTCAACCGCTACATGCTGTCCAAAAGTTTTGGAATCTTTACGGAGGTCTACTGCCACATCAAGCACAGCTCCACTCAATACCCTAACCAGTTTTGCTTGAGCAAATTCTCCATGTTGAAAATGCAGCCCGCGCAGCACCCCTTTTGAAGAACTAGATTGATTGTCTTGTACAAAATCAACTGCAACGCCTGTTTTTTCTAAAAAAGTATTGCGATTGAAACTCTCAAAAAAATAACCTCGGCTATCCCCGAAAAATGTGTCGTGTATAATAAAACAGCCCTCTATGGGAGTATATTCTATTTGCATAATTATTTATTACTGTACATTGATTCGTAATAATGTTGATAGTTGCCACTAGTAACATTGTTTAACCATTCGGTATTGGCTAAAAACCAATCAATGGTTTCACTTAAACCTTCTTGGAAAGTTACACTTGGCTTCCAACCCAACTCACGATTAATTTTTGACGCATCAATTGCATATCGTCTATCGTGACCTGGTCTATCTTTAATATAAGTGATTAATTGCTCGCTGGTACCTGCTGGCTTTCCTAATTTCTCATCCATTTGGGTACACAACAATTTAACCAAATCAATATTTTTCCACTCGTTAAAGCCGCCAATATTATAAGTTTCACCTGTTACACCTTGATGGAATACCATATCAATCGCAATTGCATGGTCTTTTACATACAACCAATCACGGGTATATAATCCATCTCCGTAAACTGGCAAAGGTTTACCCTGAATAATATTATTAATAAACAAGGGGATCAATTTCTCCGGAAAATGGAAGGGTCCATAGTTGTTCGAGCAATTCGATATCACTGTTTGTAAGTGATAGGTTTCATGATAAGCCCTTACAAAATGATCGGAAGATGCTTTACTTGCAGAGTAAGGAGAACGAGGGTCATAAGCAGTCTCTTCGGTGAATAATCCTTCAGCTCCTAAACTACCGTACACTTCATCCGTTGAAACATGATAAAAGCGATGGTTTTCTAAATCTGCCGCCCATTTTTGCTTAGCAGTATTTAATAAGTTAACTGTACCAATTACATTGGTGTACACAAAATCTAATGGGGAAACAATTGAACGATCCACATGCGATTCTGCTGCCAAATGAATGACATCAGTTACCTGGTATTGATCAAACAATTCCTCTACTGCTTTAACATCCAAAATATTTACTTTGGCAAAACGATAGTTGGGCTTGTTTTCTATATCGCGTAAATTCTCGAGATTGCCTGCATAAGTAAGGGCATCCAAGTTAATAATTTGATACTCGGGATATTTATTTACAAATAATCTTACTACATGAGAGCCAATAAATCCAGCCCCTCCAGTGATAACAATGTTTTTAGACATAAGCTATTTCTTAATGATATAAAGGTACGAATTTGTAAGCTTGTTTAACTTTTTAGACTAATTATTCCATGGTGCATTTTTAACCAATTCGTACACCATAGAAATACCTGAATATAAGTCTATCCTAGCTTTCCATCCAAATTGATTGATTTTACTCACGTCCATTAATTTTCGAGGAGTACCATCTGGTTTGGATAAGTCTAAGACGATTTCTCCAGCATAGCCCGTAACCTGTTGAACCATCTGCGCCAATTCTAAAATAGTAACATCTGTACCAGTGCCTATATTCACCAATCCTTTTTCATTGTAATGCTCCATTAAGTACATACAAGCTTCGGCCAAATCGTCTACATGCAAAAACTCTCTTTTAGGAGTACCACTACCCCATATAGTAACAGATGGATCGTTATTTGCTTTTGCCGTAATAAACTTACGCAACATAGCTGGCAGCACATGGCTTTTTTCTAAGTCGTAGTTATCGTTTGGGCCATATAGATTGGTGGGCATTGCAGAAATAAAATTGCATCCATATTGGGCACGATAACTGTCGCATAATTCTATTCCGGCAATTTTTGCAATGGCATAAGGTTGATTGGTTTCTTCTAAATAACCACTAAGCAAATACTCTTCTTTTAATGGTTGCGGGGCCATTTTAGGATAAATACAAGAAGAACCCAAAAACAATAATTTTTTTACCCCATTTACATAACTCTGATGAATGATATTACTTTCCATCATTAAATTATCATAAATGAATTCTGCCCGGTACGTATTATTGGCTACAATTCCACCCACTTTGGCAGCTGCTAAAAAAACATAATCAGGCTTCTGGTCAGTAAAAAAATCAGCCACTGCTTGCTGATTGCGCAAGTCTAGTTCTGCAGAAGTTCTAGTAATAATATTAGTGAATCCTCTTACTTGTAATTGTCTAACAATAGCACTTCCAACCATTCCACGATGGCCAGCTACATAAATTGTTTCATTTTTATTCATGCTCTTTCTCAATAGTGAACCCATTGTTCTGCAACAACTGTTCTTTTTTAAATACAATAATATCTGCTGCCACCATTTCTTTCACCATTTCGGCTAAAGTATATGTTGGTACCCAATTTAATTTAGTTTTTGCCTTCGTTGCGTCTCCAATTAATAAGTCTACTTCTGTAGGTCTATAATAACGTGGGTCTACTTTAACCACTGCTTGGCCCAATTTCATTCCTTGGGTTTGCGAATTATTTATTTTACTAATTACGCCCACTTCGTTCACCCCTTCTCCAGAAAAACTCAATTCAACCCCTACTTCTGCAAAAGCCATTATTACAAAATCGCGAATGTAAGTAGTGATGCCAGTAGCCAGCACAAAATCTTCAGGAGTTTCTTGTTGTAGCATGCGCCACATACCTTCTACATAATCTTTTGCATGACCCCAATCCCTTTGTGCATCTAGGTTTCCTAAATAAAGGGTTTCTTGCAATCCCATCGAAATCCTGGCCACTGCCCTAGTGATTTTTCTGGTTACAAAAGTTTCTCCGCGCAATGGACTTTCGTGGTTAAATAAAATACCATTACATGCATACATTCCATAAGCTTCTCGGTAATTTACTGTAATCCAATAGGCGTATAATTTAGCCACTGCATAAGGACTTCTTGGATAAAAAGGCGTGGTTTCACTTTGTGGAACCGCTTGCACTAAACCGTATAATTCGGATGTAGATGCCTGATAAAATTTGGTCTTTTTAGTTAAGCCCAATAATCTAATTGCTTCTAAAATTCTGAGCGCACCTACTCCATCCGCATTTGCGGTATATTCTGGGGTTTCAAAGCTTACATGTACATGGCTCATTGCAGCTAAATTGTAAATTTCATCTGGCTGCACTTCCTGTATGATTCTAATTAAATTAGTGCTATCGGTAAGGTCTCCATAGTGCAATACCAAATGACGATCTGGTATATGTGGATCTTCGTAAAAATGATCAATTCTTTGTGTATTAAACAAAGAACTTCTTCGTTTGATTCCATGCACTTCATAGCCTTTCTTTAGCAGTAACTCTGCTAGATATGCACCGTCTTGTCCGGTTATTCCTGTGATTAATGCTTTTTTCATGACACTGTATTGATGCAAATATGCAACCTTAAATGCATATCTATATAAATTGGCTTACTAAAGCATTTGAATTAACTTAGCTTCAACTGCTTAAATATGGGTAACAGATACTATTCATTAGACGTTTTTAGAGGGGCTACCGTAGCACTCATGATTCTGGTAAATAACCCAGGTAGCTGGAGTCATATTTTTGGCCCATTGCAACATGCTCCTTGGCATGGAGTAACCCCTACCGACTTGGTATTCCCGTTCTTCTTATTTGCAGTTGGTAATGCCATGGCTTTTGTGATGCCCCGTTTTGAAGCTGCTGGTGCTAGTGAATTTTGGAAAAAAGTTATCAAACGTACCTTACTCATTTTTGGAATTGGGGTCTTATTGCATTGGAGTCCGTTTGTTAAATGGGATGGGGCGGAATTAGTAGGAAAATCTTGGGAAAACGTCCGAATTTTAGGTGTGCTGCAAAGAATTGCACTTTGTTATTTCTTTGCTTCGGTGATTGTTTTTTATGGCAAAACAAAGGGTGCTTACATCATTGGAATGTCTATCTTATTGTTGTATTGGTTTGCCTGTTATGCTTTGGGCGCCGATGGAGACCCTTATAGCTTGCAGGGCTGGTTTGGCAACCCCATTGATATAAATATTTTAGGAGTTAATCATATTTACAAAGGGGAAGGGGTTCCGTTTGATCCAGAAGGCTTTATGAGCACTCCCGCCGCCATTGTGCAAGTGATTTTTGGGTTTTTAGTAGGACAATACATACAATTAAAAGGAAAGAATACAGATATGCTCAGCGGCTTATTCGTTGCAGGAATTGTATTAACTGCTACAGGTTATTGCTGGGACTTAGTATTCCCCATCAACAAAAAAATATGGACTAGTAGTTATACTATTTACACTATAGGATTGGCCATTTTAACCATTGGGGTAATGATATACGCCATTGAATTTAAAGGCGCTAAAGGTGCTTGGAGTAGGTTCTTTGACGTGTTTGGGAAAAACCCCTTATTTATTTTTGTGTTGAGTGGATTTCTACCAAGACTAGCCAGTTTACTGCGTTGGGTTGAATCTACAGATGCAGATGGAACCAAGCACTACACTTCATTCTTATCATGGTTTTATACTAATTTATGTAAACCCATAGCAGATGACCCTAGAGTGGGCTCATTAGTTTATGCTTTATCCATGATTGCTTTTTATTGGCTAATTGTTTATGTATTAGACAAGAAAAAAATCTATATCAAGGTTTAATCCTCGGCTTAAGCAATCTATTTTATCGAATTTTTCTAGCCGGGTTTCCTGCATAAACGCCAGGTTCGGTGATATCTTTGGTTACCACAGCCCCAGCACCAATCACTACCTGATCGCAAATTTGAACAGGCAGAATCGTTGCATTGCTACCAATAGAAACATGATTACCAATACGTGTTGGCTGCCATTTATTTTGGTCACCGGAGGGTTTGCCTTCAGAAAATAAATCATTAATAAACATTACCCCGTGCCCAATAAAACAGTCGTTACCAATGCTTACTAAACTGCAAATAAAACTATGCGATTGTATTTTGCATCGCTCTCCAATAATTACGTCTTTCTGAATTTCGGTAAAAGGACCAACAAATGAATCCTGACCTATATGGCATCCATAAATATTTACAGGTCCAACAACCCTTACATTTTTTCCAAAATGGACATCTCTTACAGAAGATTCAATCAAGTTAAAAGTTGGCAACATAGATCTGTATTTTGTATACAATTTAATTCAATTATCGTGCCTGATAAATGAGATTTATTAGGCTGATTGTGTTCCTTGCTTCTTCCACTGTTGTATAATAAGGCGCTTGGTTCACTAATGCATTTTTTAAACTATCATACACTTGGCAATGATTGCGCATACTCCCTTTGTATTGGCCATAGTCGTTTGGTGAATATTGCTCTTTATTCATTGCATCTAATTGTATTTGCAATTCAGCTGCAAGCGCAGCATCGTCTACATCAAATTCTAAAGTGTTTAAATATGCTCCTCCTGCTTTAATTGTACCCTTCGAAGAAAAAATGGCAAGCGATCCCTCTTTATTTGCAATGGGCTCATTAACGGAGTAGTTCATGTACGCAGTTAAACCAGATAGAAATTTTATTTCAATTTTTCCTTCGTCTTCAAATTCAATCAAGCCTTGATGATGGGAGTTTTTAAATTCGGCCTGCACGGTATTCACGGGTCCGAACAACCAATAAAGCAGGTCTATAAAATGGCTAAATTGGGTAAACAAAGTACCCCCATCTAATTCCATTGTACCATGCCAACTATTGGTATAATAAGCTGCAGGTCTATGCCAAAAACAATCTACAACAACATACTTTAAAGAACCCAAAGCTTGCTGTTGCAACAGCTGATGAATCAATTTTACTGGTGGATTAAATCGATTCTGCATAACCGAAAAAATCTGTTTCCCAGTTTGTTCGGCTACTGTTTTCATCTTGTCAATATCAGTAGTTAAAAGTGCAATTGGTTTCTCTACTAAAACATGATAACCTGCTTGCATAGCATCGATAGCTTGTGTAGCATGTAATCCATTTGGCGTAGCAATTACAACCACGTCTAATTGTTGAACAGTAGCATATAATGCAGAGGCAGTCTCAAAGAAAGGAACACCAAATTGATCTCCCATTTTTTTAGCTTTAGCCAGATCAATATCTACTACTGCCACTAATTTACCTACACGTGTAATTTGTGTTGCATGTTCTGTAGCAATATTGCCACATCCAATGAGCGCAAAATGTAGGGTTGTATTCATTAAAAAAATAGGCTGGCTGCTTTAATTAAACTTTCGGGCTTTCCTACATCTAATAACAATGCACCCGTGTGATCAAAGCAATAAATATTTTCTGTGGCACACAAGTCTAAGTATACATCTACCATCGAAAATTTTCCTTCTTGTTTAATTTTTGCGAATAGCGCTTGTTGCACAATATGTATCCCACTAAACGCTCTACTGTGTAGCCCTTTGGTATCAAGTCCTGCAGGCTTTATTTCTCCTGTTCCTTCGTGCTTCCACCCTTTTAATTTACTATCATCTCCAAATAAAAAATACCTAGAAGTAGTTCTTTGAGATACAGCCAAAGTAGCCAATGCATTTGTTTCCTTATGCTGCTGTATCATTTGGTCTAGTTGCATATTGGTTAAAATATCGGCATTCATGATAACCATATGTTCTTCCTCTTTAAAAAAATGCGCTGCTTTTTTTAATCCTCCGCCAGTTTCTAATACTTCATCCGTTTCATCAGAAATAGTAACCGTTGATCCCCATCCATTATTGGTTTCAATAGCTTCAATAATTTGATTGGCAAAATGATGTACGTTCACTACTACTTCTTTGATTCCGTATTGTTGCAAATACAATATATTTCGCTCTAACAAAGACTTCCCATTAACTATGGCCAATGCCTTAGGATGACTGTCTGTCCAAGGTTTCAACCTGCTACCTAATCCTGCTGCAAAAATCATTGCTTTCATAAGATGCTTTATTTAACCCAGTTTGCGCTATTAGTATGTGTTAGATTTACTTTTAGTTTGTATTTATTTCTTAAGTGTCTAGCGGTTTGCTCTGCTGCATAAACGCTTCTGTGTTGTCCACCGGTACAACCGAAATTAATCATCAAATTGGCGAAGCCTCTACTCAAATATTCTTCAACAGTAATGTCTATCAAATCCCAAACACTGTTCAAATACTTATCCATTTTAGTTCGCTGTTCTAAAAAATCTTGCACGGGCTTGTCTTTACCAGTTAATTTTTTATACTCATCAAATCTTCCTGGATTTAAAATACCGCGCATATCAAACATAAATCCTCCACCGTTTTCTGTGTCGTCTACGGGAATGCCTCGCTTATAACTAAAACTATTTACTTCAATGGTTAATGGAGTGTTTTCGTTCGCCTGCGGAGCAACAAACTTGTTGATCATATTTTGATCTACCACTAATTTCAATACTCTATCAAATTCAGGTGTAACAATCCCTACTCGCTTATGCTCAATAAAAAATTTAAGATTCTGCAAAGCCAATGGTATGCTTGCTAAAAAATGCGCTTTCCGCTCAAATAAGCCCCTAAATCCATAAGCACCCAATACTTGCAACAAACGAATCAACACATATCCATTGTATTGACTTACAAACGTAATTCGGTCTACGGGCTCATCTAATAATGGATCTACCTGATCCATATAATATTCCAACAAATTATCTTTCCATTCTTCACTCAATTCTGCTTTTGCCTGCCACAATAAAGAAGCTACATCGTATTGCAATGCACCTTGCATTCCACCTTGGTAATCTATAAAATGGACTTCATCATTTTGCACAATAATATTCCTACTCTGGAAATCGCGGAACATAAAAAACTTATTCTGCGTTCTGGTTAAATAAGTACTGAGCGCATCAAAATCGTCTAGCATTACCTGCTTATCGTAAGGCAACTGTAGGGTATCTAAAAAATAATATTTAAAATACAGCAGGTCGCTCATGATGGCTTGCTTGCCAAATTCTTTTGCGGTTAAACACCAACTATAATCTAAGCCTTTATGACCCAGCACTTGCACTTTGGCTAATTGCGCCAAACTTTGTTGAAACAATTGATAAGCATATTCGTCATGTCCGTGGGCCTCTAATTTATTCAGCAAAGAATCGGTTCCCAAGTCTTCTTGCAAATAAATGGTATTAGTTTCATTCACGCCTAAAATGGCTGGAACGGGTAAATTAGCCTGTTTAAAATGCTTACTGAAGTATACAAATGTGGCAGTCTCTTTTGTATTAATATTATAAGTGGCTATACATGTTTGCTCACCTGTATATACCCTAAAATAAATTCGGTCGCTTCCACTCTGCGGTAGCTTTTCTATTCGGTCGGGAGTTAGGTTTAATACTTGCCGACAAAGTGCTTCAATTGCTGCTATAACTGATTCCATTAAACGTTGCTAGTTTCAACGAAAATAAAGCTAAGTATTCAAAGCACGGGCATCAATCAGGGTTTTAGAGCAAATACATTTACTTGACGATAATCATCCTGTTCATAACGCTTGCGCATTAATACCAATTCTTTAATGGTAAATAAAGCTGCAAAACAAGGCTGATTACTGCGTAAATAAGGTCTTACATGAAAATAAATTTCCTTGCATTGGTAACTGCTGATGTATTGACTCACTACGTTTAATTGAGCAGACAGTTGCTGAAAAGGGGTAGTATCTGCAATGCGCACCTGCAATTGGCCAGTGGCATCATCTATTTGTTGGGCTATTTGAATAGTGAATTGTTCTTTATTACTGATGATTCGATGCATCCAACGGATAATGGTTTCTTCCATTTGTTCGGTGGCTTCAAATACCGCTATTTCAATCGGTAGCCGATTCTGTTGATCCTCTGCAAAATGAGGATACGCCATTAGCAAATATTGCTCCCTTTCGCTAGTAATATAGGGCTGTTGAGCGTTGTTCAAAACATATCCTGCCTGCATAAACAAAAATTTAATTGATAACTATTTTAGTATAAATTTACTAAATAATTTAGTAAGTAAAAATTTATTTTATGGATGGGGAAATCGGGTACGGGGCCGCCTACAAAGGCTCTAAGCAATACACGCAATGGGAAGTACCCACTGCCAACGCCACTGGATTTGGGGCTGCTGCCGACGACTATATGGAGCGAGGCATCGACTTAAACGAACAGTTGGTACACAATAAGCCGGCTACTTTTTTCTTTAGGATGAACAGCGATGCCATGACGGGTGCTGGTATTTTTAGCGGAGATACCCTGGTAGTAGACCGAAGCATTAAACCCGTAAGTGGTAAAATCATCATCGCCATTTTAGACGGAGAATTATTGGTAAGAAGGTTGCACAAAAATTTTAATCAACTAACGCTGGTAGCCGAGAACAAAAAGTTTTCGGATATCCAACTAAGCGGTTTTGATGAACGTGCACAAGTGTGGGGAGTGGTTACTTATTCAATCCATGCAGTATAATTATTTAAGAACGTCATCATTACTCAAACAAATATGATTGGGATTATTGATTGCAATAGTTTTTACTGTTCTTGCGAGCGACTTTTTTTGCCTGCCTTACAAGACGCGCCCGTAGTGGTGCTCAGCAACAACGATGGCTGTATTGTATCGCGCAGCGACGAAGCAAAACAAGCAGGCGTAGCCATGGGCGTACCGTATTTCCAGGCCAAGCAATTGATTGAACAAAAAGGCATTCATACTTTTTCTTCCAACTACAATTTGTATGGGGATCTTAGCTGGCGTGTAATGGAAACCCTGCGACAACTCTTGCCCGCTGGTTCGGTAGAAGTGTATTCGGTGGATGAATGCTTTATTACGCTCGATCATATTGCGCGGGAACAGTTGGCGGCGTTTTCGCTCCACTTAAAAGATACCGTAGAGCAATGGACCGGCATTAAAGTATCCATTGGTGTGGCGCCCACTAAAGTATTGAGTAAAGTGGCCAACAGATTAGCTAAAAAAAATAAAGCAGCTACCAATTGCATCATGGTACTTGATTCACCAGAAACAATAGCAGATGCATTGCAACGAACTGCTGTTGAAGATATCTGGGGTGTGGGTAGGCAGTATGCAGAAAAATTGCGCAAATACAATATCAATAGCGCTTTCGACTTACGCAGCATGCCCGCTACATGGGTGCAAAAAAATATGGGAGGTATTGTAGGAGAACGATTGCTGAGAGAATTAAACGGCATCAAGAGTATTGAAATGAAAGACCCACTGCTCAATAAAAAAATGATTGCTACTACGCGTATGTTTGGTAAAAATGTAACCAGCAAAGAACATATTAAAGAAGCGATTGCTACTTATATTACTAGGGCTGCAGAAAAATTAAGAAGACAACAAAGTGCCGCTTCTGTGATTTATGTTTTTGTGGTACCTAAGCAAGAAAACAATGGCGGAAAATTCAGGCATGGCAATAGCGTAGGTGGATACGTTCATTTGCCCCTTGCAACAGCTGCTACCAATGAACTCATTAAACCTGCAGTGGAACTGGTAGACCAACTCTTTGAAGAAGGATGCATCTATAAAAAAGCAGGCGTGATTTTAAGCAGCATTGTTCCAGATGAATCGGTGCAAGGAAATTTGTTTGCACAAAAAGCACCTCAACAAAATAGACTACTCATGAGCACCATTGATAATATCAATTTTGCTATGCGAAATGATATGATTCAATTTGCTACTGCAGGCACTCAACGAAATTGGAAAATGCGGCAAGAGTTACGCAGTCCTCGCTACACTTCGCGTTGGGAAGAATTGTGTGAAGTAAAATAATGCTATTCTAAAAAAAGCTATTATTGAACTGCAGTAACCGGAAACTGTTTGTACATAGCAGTCACCGCCTTTTGTGCAAAAGCAGGCACTTTAGTAGTATCATCAGGCAATGATCCCCGAATGGTTGCCGTCCAAAGCATATGATTCTTAGCGGCATCTACTATATGCAACGTGAAAGCTCCCCTACGATACCTTCCTACTTCTATTTCCTCCGATTGCCATTTGTAATTGCGCTGACCCATATACTTCATTCGGCCATCGGTTTGCCAATCAGTTTGCCTGGTTTGTACTTCTAACTTAATAGCAATTCCAATATTGATTAAGAGGTCTGGGTTGGTTTTTACTTGCTTAAACTGGCGCTGATCCATTTCAGCTGCAATAGCTTTTTTTAAGTACCCAACTCTTTCATTAAATCCTTCCGTAATGGTATCACCCATGGCTGTTAATTCATAAAATGAATAGGTTTTATATTTAGTAAAATCAGCTTCCGGAGCGGTAGATACATCTAATACTTTGGGGCTGGCGCAAGCAATCAAGTAGCAAGCGCATAGGATAATGCTAAATTGTTTCATATCAATGGTTTCGTTTATTCATTAGAAGCTACGTTAATCACATATTTGGGAGGCGCGCTTTTTTGTAATTGATTCAATTCTTTGGTATTTGAAATGGTAATACTGGTTGAAGGTACTTTTTTCTGGTTTACCAAATATTGCATGACAGCTGCATTTCGTTTGTCCATTAATGCATGCACTTCAGGGATGATTTTTTCTCTGCCGATCAATTGCACAGATTTTTCTTCGGTTGATTGAAGCCCTTGTGCATTCGGCAATTTGGAAACAAGGTATTTTACAAATAATGAGTCGTTGTTGCTAATACTGTCGGTTCGGCGTTTCAATTCTTGTGCAGGTATGGCATTGTTAATACCCAAATATTTTTGCTTCATTTGGTATACTGCAATGGCTTCAGTTTCATCTAAAATATTAGTAACCTGCGTCAACTCAATTTTGATTTCGGGTTTGTCAATGGCAATTTTAGCCAAGCGATCTAATACCGTTTGTTGATTAGGCATTATATCGGTTTGCGTATACTCAAATTGCATTTCTTTAAAGTCTTCTTCCTTTCCACCAAATAAATTCGCTAACAATCTAAATGGCGCAGTTGCTGCTTTAATCACCAAATTTTTCAGTACGCCCCAAATTACTCTACCCCATTTAAATTTAGGATCGTTTAAACTCCCTTTAACCGGAATGTCTAAATGAATATTTCCCTTTACATCCTTCAACAGTGACACTGCCAATCTAACAGGCAAATTCATAGCAGTACTGTTCTTCACTTTTTTACCTGCTTTAATTTGACGAATGTCTAAAATATTTTTGCTGTCTAATTTGCCGCCCAATACGGTGGTTTGGTTTTCGTAAGAAATCGTTCCATTTAAAAAAGGCGTAGCTACATAATACTTTGAATATGGATTAAAATCGGTAATCAGTAATTCTTTAATAGATGCATCAATCACGATGTCTTGATAATGTTTAGGGTCTACTTTTAATGTACCGCTCATTTTTCCAGAAGTATTCAATCTTGATTTTACACTAAACATTAAAAAAGGATTGGCACTACTTAATCTGTCGCTGCTTAAAGTCATAGAATCTAAGACATATCTAAACTTGTCTCCGTGGGTAAAATCAGTGAAAATACACTGGCCTCTTGTTACTCTAAATTGATTAATCTGATAATTATTGACGTCGTATTTTCTCACAATCTCTTGTATATAACCCGACATCATTAAGAACACATTGGAGTATACGGTGGATGAAGTATCGCCAGACATGGCCAATGGAGTGGTCATGATCCGCTCATAATTAAAGCCTTTGTCGTACATACTCAATCTAAAAAACGGATGATCCATACTAATGGATCTAAAGTTGTATCGGTTTTTAGCCGTATTGATGGTATCAATCAGCACATTGGTTTCATCAATGGCTGTTAGTAATTCATTGGTTGCATCAACAATAGCAAAATTGTTGGCTTTAATTGATCCAGATAAAGCAATGGCAGTAGGTTGATTGGCATTGCCAGATAACCATAGATTGGTATTGATTAAACCTTTCAAAGATTTTACCTTCATGTAATCTTTTAAATAAGGATATAAAAAATCAATACTCAATTGGTCAATATCTATTTTGGCTTTATAGTCAAATGTGTTGGTATTAAAATGCAATAAGGCTTTACTGCGACCACCCGTTGATAAATCAAATGCAGTTTGTATTTTATAAATAGGGTCATCCCAGGCAATCAAAGGAATTTGCACTGAACCTTTGATTAATTTAATATTCGTTGATGGCTTGGTATTGGTATACAGAATGGTTGCATTATTTACTTGAATATTTCTAGCCCAATATTTAACTGGTTCTTTGTCAACTTTTTTAGTGGTATCCTCTGCAAAAAATCGATTCATTAAATCGTCGTAGTTAAACTTGTTGCCTTTTTGTACGACTTGTAAATAGGGATTAGAAAATTCTACAGAAGTAATCTCATACTTGTCTACCCATAGTTTATACACAGCGATATTTAGATTGAAAGTATCAGCCTTGAAAAATGGGTGCTTAGATTTAGCTTCGTAAACAATCAGTCCTTTTGTTGTAATGCTTCCATTAAATATATTGATACTTAACTCCTCCATTCGAATTTTTCGGCCCGTGTATGCTTCACTATATTTTTCAATTAAATATTTTGATATAGGAGAGATGAAAATAATAATCATTAAAACTAGTCCAAGTAAAATACTAGACAAGATGACCGTGATCTTTACGCTTTTCTTCATTGGCATTAAGTGCTGAATGATTCAAAATTAATATATTACAATTAAACTCAATGGTTCAGGTTATTCTAGGCTGTAACAAAAAAATTATTCAACTAATAGCCCCTTAACCTTAATTTTGCAGAATTCTTGTAAAAAATGAACCCTACACTCAACTCCAACGAATCGATCCCTTCTAAAAAGAAAAAAATAATTGTTTTGGGTAGCGGCCCTAACCGCATTGGACAGGGAATTGAGTTTGATTACTGTTGCGTACATGGCCTCTTAGCTATTAAAGAATGTGGTTACGAATCCATTATGGTGAATTGTAATCCAGAAACAGTTTCCACTGATTTTGACATGGCAGACAAATTGTATTTCGAGCCTGTTTTTTGGGAGCATTTGTGGGAAATCATAGAACTAGAGCAGCCAGATGGAGTGATTGTTCAACTTGGCGGTCAAACCGCCCTGAAGCTGGCCAAACGTTTACATGAGAAGGGTGTTACAATCGTAGGTACTTCGTTCGAGAACATGGATATTGCTGAAGATAGGGGTCGTTTTAGTGATTTATTAAAAGAATTAAATATTCCTTATCCTGAATACGGTACTGCATACAATGCTGAAGAAGCCATTGAAGTAGCTAACAAAGTGGGTTACCCCGTTTTGGTTAGACCTAGCTATGTAATTGGCGGGCAGCGTATGAGAATTGTGATTAACGATGAAGAAGTAGAGAAAGCGGTCATTAGTTTATTGAAACATATTCCAGGAAATAAAATTTTAATTGATCATTTCTTAGACCGATGTCAAGAAGCTGAAGTGGATGCCATTTTTGATGGAGAAGAATTCCATATCATGGGCGTAATGGAACATATTGAGCCTGCAGGTATTCATAGCGGAGACAGTAATGCAGTTTTGCCTGCATTTAATTTAACACCATTGGTGATTGAGACCATGGAGTTTTATGCAGAAAAGATTGCACGTGCATTAAATATCAAAGGGTTAATCAATATCCAATTTGCCATTAAAAATGGTAAAGTATATGTGATTGAGGCAAATCCTCGTGCATCTAGAACCACTCCTTTTATTGCGAAAGCCTATCAAATTCCTTATTTAAATATTGCTACCAAAGTAATGTTGGGTGCTGCTAAGTTGTCTGAGTTTACCATGGAGAAAAAACTAGAAGGGTATGCCATTAAAGAACCCGTATTTAGTTTTGATAAATTCCCTGGCGTAAACAAAGAACTAGGACCAGAAATGAAGAGCACAGGTGAAGCCATTCGCTTTATTAAAGACTTAAGAGATCCTTATTTCAGAACGCTTTACAAAGAGCGTAGTATGAACCTGAGTAGATAAGGTATTAATACCTGATTTTGAGGCTGCAGCAAAAAACTGCAGCCTTTTTATTTAGGTTTATTCCATGGCAACTATTTTTAAAGAGAAAAGTTGGTGGCAATTCACCTTAACCAGAATTACCCTCGCACTTATAGCTGGTATCGTTTTGGGTAAATATGTATCCATCCCACAATGGTTGCTTGGCCTTTGTTCAAGCGGATTCTTGATCACTTGGCTTTTAATCAATCAGCTTAGTTCTCAAGATTATTTTAATAAAAGATGGATCATTGGATTAGCAGTATTACTTGTTTTTACTTGTGTAGGAATAGCAATATTTCAAATGAGTACCCATCCGAAGATTCAAATTCAATCAAAAGTTCTATTGTTAGAAACACCTATCAAAAAGGCCAATAGTTACCAAGCCACTGCTGCAATGGGAGAGACCATTTTGTTGATTTATTTTAATCCTTCTACTAATATTCATTTATTGAAAGCAGGAACCAGCATTCAATTATTGAAAAAACCAATACCCATTTCGAATGCGAATAATCCAGGGGGTTTTAATTTTAAAGAATATGCGGCATCACAAAAAATATTTCATCAGGTTTACTTAACTCCATCTACTTTTAAAATTCTCGATCATACCCCTTTGCCTTTGTCTACATCACTTTTAAACAAGGCAAAAGATTATGTATTAAACACTTTAGAAAAATACATACAGTTATCGAAAGAGAGAAGTGTAGCAGAAGCATTGCTGATAGGTTATAAAAAAAACCTAGACAAAGAATTGATGAATGCTTATAGTAATACAGGTGTGATTCATATCATAGCGATTAGTGGATTGCATCTTGGAATGATTTACGCGCTCTTACTTTGGTTATTTAAACCCATGAATCGATTAAAAAAACTGCAATGGTTAAAAAGGGGAATCATCTTGCTGATTTTATGGGGCTTTACTTTATTAACGGGTGCGGGTGCATCCGTTTTAAGGGCTGCAGTAATGTTTAGTTTTTTAATACTGGGAGATCAACTAAATAGACCCAACCAAATCATGAATACCCTTGCTGCGTCAGCATTCTGCCTACTATTGCTCAACCCACTTTTTTTATGGGATATTGGATTCCAGTTATCCTATGCAGCTGTAATTGGCATTATTGTTTTTTCGAAGCCAATTGAGAAATGTCTTTATCTGGAAAATAAAATACTCCGCCATTGCTGGCAATTGTGTAGCGTAACTATTGCAGCCCAATTATTAACACTTCCAATGCTGCTCTATTATTTCAATAGCTTCCCTAATCTATTTTTATTCACCAATTTTATAGCAGTTCCTATTTCTGGATTAATCCTTTACTTATTGATTGGGTTATTAGCGATTGCGCCTCTTAGTTTTCTTGCAAAACCAATTGGCGCAATAACAGAATGGTTGATTGTACAATTAAATGGCTTCATACAAAATAGCGCAAGCCTCCCCTTTGCGCTAACCGAATACATTCAAGTGTCGTTGCTTCAAACCATCTGTTTATATCTATTCATTTTATTTCTAGCCTATTTTATTGCCGAAAAAAAAATGGCTGCTTTGTTTGCTGCTTGCCTAGGATTAATTGCATTTATAGCCATTCGGTCATTGAGTATTTCAGTTTACAAACAGCAGCAAAAAATAATGGTATATCATGCGCCTAAATATACATCTATAGATATTTTTGAGGGATTGGGGCATCGGTATATTGGAAACCCTGCATTAGAGCGGAACAGTATTTTAAAAAATAATTATCTCAGTCCCACCAGAACACTTTATAGAGCAGGAAATTCATTGAGTTACACAAAAACCTATATTAAAGAATCTTTTATTATAGGACCCAATAAAACTGTTTTATTAATCCACCCTAGACTATTATTCCCAGACTTATATATGGTTCCAAAAGTTGATTTGATAGTAGTATCAGGTGTTAAAAACCTTTCCTTATCAACAATAGCAGTTCTTTATCCCAAAGTTGTCTTAGTATTTGACAGTAGTAACCCTTTGTGGAAAATACAGCTATGGAAAAAAGAGGCAGAGCGCTTACATTTGCGCCATCATTCAGTACCCGAGCAGGGTGCTTTTGAGTTCAATCTCTAACTTTTGCCCCATTAAACTGCCCTAGGGCTGAAAGCAAAACTTATGCAAAAAAAAATTAATTCTGCACTGATTTCAGTTTTTTACAAAGATGGTCTAGAACCTATTGCACGTCAATTACAATCTTTAGGTATTACCATTTATTCCACTGGGGGTACCCAAACATTTTTAGAAAATCTAGGAATCAACTGTGTGCCTGTGGAAAGTTTAACCACTTATCCATCCATTTTAGGTGGTAGGGTTAAAACTTTACATCCAGTAGTGTTTGGAGGCATTTTAGGTAGAAGATATGAGCCGCAAGATTTGCAGGAGATGATGGAATATAAAATTCCAGAAATAGATTTAGTTATTGTAGATCTGTATCCATTTGAAGAGACCCTTAAAAGCACCAACGAAGAAAAGTTGATTATCGAAAAAATTGATATTGGTGGGCCTTCCATGATTCGTGCTGCTGCAAAGAATTTTAAAGATGTAACCGTTATTGCAGCAAAAGATAGCTATGCTGAATTAGAAGCTTTATTGATTAGTCAAAAAGGAGAAACAAGTATTGAACAGAGAAAGTCTTTTGCAGCAAAAGCTTTCGAAGTAGTGATGCATTATGATATTGCCATCAGCAATTATTTTAATCCAGGAGCAGAACAGGTGTTACGATACGGAGAAAACCCACACCAAAAAGCCAGCTTTAAGGGAGACTTAACTAAAGTATTTACACAACTAAACGGAAAAGAACTCTCTTATAATAATTTAGTAGACGTTGATGCTGCTATTCAGTTAATTACTGATTTTAGTAATTACAACGAAGCAGTATTTGCTATCATTAAGCATACCAATGTTTGCGGAGTTGCTGCAAGAAATACTGTTAAAGCAGCTTGGGATGCAGCATTGGCCGGCGATCCTGAAAGTGCTTTTGGCGGCGTATTAGTTTGTAATAATACCATTGATGCAGCAACAGCAGAAGCTATTAACGAAATATTCTTTGAAGTATTAGTTGCACCTTCATTTGATGAAGCCGCTTTAACTATTTTAAAAAGTAAGAAGAACAGAATTTTATTACAGTTGAATCAAAAAGATTATACAACTACAGCCATGCAAAAATCTATTTTGAATGGCACACTTATCCAAGACACAGATAATGGCAACTTTGAAAAATGGGAAGAAGTAGGTGGAAGAGTTTGTACTGAATCAGAAAAAGAAAACCTTGCTTTTGCGAATATCATTTGCAAACATTTAAAGAGTAATGCGATTGCATTGGTGAAGGATTTACAATTAGTAGGTAAGGGTTGTGGTCAAACAAGTAGAATTGATTCATTGCGTCAGTCTATCGAAAAAGCCAAGCAATTCAATTTTGAATTAAAGGGAGCAGTATTGGCTTCAGATGCATTCTTTCCATTTAATGATTGCGTTCAAATAGCACACGCAGCTGGCATGGAAGCCTTTATTCAACCAGGAGGATCTGTTAGAGATAAGGACAGTGTAGAATATTGCGTTAACAACCAATTAGCCATGGTGATGACCGGCACTAGACATTTTAAACACTAATTGTATTGACCACTAAACAGAAAGCTTATTTAGCACTCTCCGTAACCAGTATTGTATGGGGTACCAGTTGGGTTGCTAGCAGGTATGCAGTTCAAAATGCACCTGCTTTACAAGTATCTGCCACTAGACAATTAATTGCCGGTACTTTATTTGCTGGTTTCTTTTTATTAAAAGGAGAAAAGCTTCCCAGTTTAAAGCAAATGGTTTGGCTAGCGGGCATGTCTGTGCTTTTATTTGTATTTGCCAATGGATTGGCTACTGTGGGTGTTAAATATATTTCAAGCGGATTGGCTGCTCTAATTGCAGCCCTTTATCCATTAAGTGTTGTGATTATTGAAAAAATACTTTTTAAGAATACCCGAATTGGGTTATTTACTTTTATTGGTATTCTTTTGGGTATTAGTGGTATTGGGATAGTGTTTTACGACAATGCATTTCATAACCAAAGTCCTAACTACTGGATAGGTATTTTTGTTTCCGTTATTGCAATGCTTAGCTGGAGTTTTGGCACCATCATTATAGCAAGAAAGCAAATCAATATAAATCCCTATTATGCCATTGGATGGGAAATGATTTTTGCTTCCCTAATATTATTCATGACAGCAGGTGTAACCAACAATTTGATTCCATTTTCGCAATTTCCAGCACAAACCTGGTATGCAATTGCCTATTTAGTTGTGATGGGTTCTTTGATTGCTGTAGTTGCATTCTTGTATACCATGAAGCATTTAGAAGCATCTGTTGCTGCATTATATGCTTATATAAACCCAATTGTAGCTATTGTTATTGGCTCTTATTTGGTACATGAGCCACTTACCAAGGAAATTATTATTGGATCAACAATTACGCTAATTGGGGTTTATATGGTTAACCAAAGTTTGAAAAAACAAAAAGCTCAACAACAAACCAAAATTGATTCAAAAGCCTAAATTGAATACGTACACAATATAGGGTTTAATCAAGTTATCCTTTTGCAATTCATCTTGTGCAGTGCTTCAATAAAAAGTCGGCATACAAATTTCTCCAGTCTATAAATGCAGGCTGGTTCGTTAAAAAATTATTGTGAAAAATTGGAATAAAAACCCCGCCGTATTGTTGGTATAAGGCATAAAATTGATCAAGGGTTCTAGCTGCTTCACTAACCGTTTTCTTTTCGTGAAAAATGGCTGTAGCATCCATATAACAAAATGGATAAACCACTAATGAAGTAGGAAGATTAGTAGCTAAATTAAACCAGTTAAAGGGTTTTGTATAGGAAGCCCTAAAACCATTTATTTGCGGATAACCCATTGAGTAATCAGCTTCAACACCTGAATCTACAAGGGCTTTGTAGGTTTCAGGGAATTTCAAGTGAATATAATGTTGTCTAGAATGCTTAACAGGTTGTTCTATGATATTTTCTAATAATTTTTTTTCTTTCTGTAAAGTTTGCTCAGTATTATTTTGAACTACAGATGGATGTAAACCTACAGTATACCTTTTTGAATGCTCAATCATCAAGGCTTGCATAGCTACTGTTCCAGGTGAAATATTTTTATGCAGTGAATTTCTTTTTGAAGCAACCAAGAAAAAATACAAAGGCTTCAGTTCTAAACTTTCGTGGAGCAAATGAAGCCAGTCATAAATATCATAGGGGTCTTTTTGAACGCCGGCTAATACTTGTAAACGTTCTGCCAACTGCGTAAATTTAAAATTCAACAAATCCTTAAAGTATCCGAATATATTCCGAGTGCTAAGATGGTGTAGGTAGCTGTATGCGATATCAATATCATAACTGGGCTTTAAAGAAAAGTGATATGCTATATCAATATTCAATTCTTTTGTCAATTCAGCTAACCAATAATTAACCAAAGGAAATTGTAAAAAACCATTTTGATACGCCAAAGATTGTTCTGGCAGATATCTACCATATTGGTCTTTTTGATGAGGTAGCCATTCTTCATAGCGCGTAATTAAATAAAAAGATGCTGCAAATAAATCAAAGGGAATACTACCACTTGTTTCAAAAAAAGCAGGCTTATTTTTCCACTCAAAAATGTTGATTATTTGAGGCTTTATATCATGTTCAATTAAAATACCATGTGGGTGAATATGACAATTAACACCTATAATTTCAGTGGAAGAATAATTGATGCGCAGTCCAGTATAATCTTTAAAATGCGCCAAATCATAAGTAATATCTGCCTGCCCTTGAAATAAGGTAGAGATGATATATGCTAAACGAGTGGATTGCTGGTCAGTATAGATTAATAAGGGATTAGCTGCCAACATATATTTTATTCATTATTGGCTTCTTTCCATAATTCATTAAAGGTTTTAGTGCTAAAATCTAATTCGGATCTATGTGCAGTCCAACCTTGAAATACTTTATTCACCACCCAGTTTTTCATTTTACCATTCCCTGCATTCATCAATGTTCTATTCATACTTGCTGTCTTCCAAACCTTCCAGGCGATACGCTCAGCTAAACTACTATTACCTTGTACAACTGCTTCGTGTCTGTTATCTAATAATAGCTCATGTAAATTGATTCTTACTGGGCAAACTTCTGTGCAATTACCGCATAAAGAAGATGCATAACTTAAATGCTTGTATTCATCTAATCCTTTTAAATAAGGAGTAATGACTTTTCCAATTGGACCACTATAGGTTGTATCATAAGCGTGGCCGCCAATGTTTTTATATACTGGACAAGCATTTAAACAAGCTCCGCATCTAATGCAATACAATGCTTCTCTTGCTGTTTTATTGGCTAGTAAATTGGTCCTTCCATTGTCTAGCAAAATCACAATCATTTCTTCAGGACCATCTGTTTCGTTTGCCTGTCTTGGCCCTGAAATAATGGTGTTGTATACTGTTACCTTCTGTCCGGTGCCATAAGTAGAAAGTAGGGGCCAAAACAAAGCCAAATCGTGCACAGAGGGTATTACTTTCTCTATTCCTACAATTACTATATGGGTTTTAGGCCAAGCGCAACTCAATCTTCCATTGCCTTCATTTTCAGTTATTGCGATTGCCCCAATATCAGGCAAAATAAAGTTTGCTCCAGTTACACCTATTTCTGCTTGTACATATTTTTCTCTTAGCTTTTGCCTAGCTACTAAAGTGAGTTCTTCCGGACTCAGTCCACCTGGAACGCCTAATTTATCTGCAAATAAACGTGCTACGTCTTCTTTGCTTTTATGCATTGCTGGAGTTACAATATGGTATGGCGCTTCTCCATCTAACTGTTGGATATATTCTCCCAAATCGGTTTCAACGCTCTCTATTCCGTTTTTTTCAAGGTAATTATTCAAATGAATTTCTTCGGTAACCATGCTTTTGCTCTTCACAAGCGTTTTGCATTGCTTTTCCTTACAAATAGCTCCTATCTGAGATAACGCTTCTTCCGCTGTTTCTGCCCATAAAACCTTTGCTCCTCTTGCGCTAATTTTTTCTTCAAACTGAATTAAATATTGATCTAAATGCTCAATTGCTTCCCACTTTTTATTCTTTGCTATTTCCCTTGCCTGCATTACATTGGTAAATTGTTTTTTACCAATTGGAACTACTGCATTATACTTTCCAATATTGAAGTTGATTTTTCTTCTATGCTCTAAGTCGGCAGCTTTAATGGTACTCTTGGCTATAAAGGTTGCAGCAGTATTACTCATTTTTGTTCTTTTTCATTTCGGCAGCAGTAGCAGCCAATGTATCATAAAATTCTTCCCCGTACTTTCTGATCAATGCATCTTTTAAGAAAACATACACGGGCACTTTTAGTTTATTCCCCAGCTTACATCCAGGCTTACACAAATCTTCTCTCGGATGGTAGTTTACATATTCTACATCAGGGTCTCTTTTACTTTTCCTTATCAGAATTGGAAATAAATGACAACTCAAGGGCTTTTTCCAATCTAGTTTACCATCATTATACGCTTGTTCAATTCCACAGATAATTGTTCCTGTTGCATCTTTTTTGCCATAAGCACAAATGCCCCCATTTATAGTTGGGGTAACCCAACCAAATTCTCGATCATACGTGTATTTGCCCACCCGCTCAACTTCTGCCTTGCCTTCTTCTGTCATATACGGCAGAATTTGCTGAAAATATTGGTCTAATTTTTCTAGTTCCCATTTTTCCATTGGAGCACCAGCGTCTCCATCTTCACAACATCCTCCTTTGCACTTAGTAAGATCACAAACAAAATGCTCTTCTACTACTTCATCACTTATGAGAATATGGTCTATTGCTATCATGTATACAATCTTATTTTTAAAGGTACTCCGATTATGCTAAAGCTGCTTGCGCCAAGTAAAACTATTGATTAAGTGTTTAACGTCTTCTATCAAAAACTGGTTTACAATATTCAACGAGTCTTCATTAGGTGTTGCATCAAAATACAAAGCACCTCGTAAAAAATGTTTGGTTGAATCGGTTAGAAAAAATTGATTTGCAGTAGCAACATTTCCTCCTACCCTAAAAAATACTCCTTCAACTTTATTGGGATTGACCAACAAAGAATCATCAATGGAATACGCAATTGAAGTGTGTTTCCCTGTTAAGGTAAACGCGTGTCTAATTAAAGTGTCAAAGTTATTTTTGGCTCCAATCTGTTTATAGCTGATATAAATTCTTCCGCTAAACCGTGGAAAATCAACATTTATCCACCAAGGATTTTCTGCCGTTTCTCCAAAAAATGTACTGTCCTTGGTCACTTTTGCATAAACTGGATATTCAAAACTATATGGATAGCCTGGTTCTTGAAATAATTGGTATTCTTTTTTGGGAAATTCAATTTTAAAATAGCCTGTTTGCTTAGGAGTATATACACTGTTACATGCATACAGAAATAGTAGGCCAATCAACACTAAGCCTAACAAAATTTTATTCATCTGTTCCCTCTTTTATTGTCAGTTTCACTTTTATAATCCTGTTCTTAGCTACTTCTAATACAGTGAAATCAAATTCATCTGTTGGAATAACCTGATTTACCTGAGGTATTTCTCCTGCAATTTCTAATACCAACCCAGCCAAAGAATCACTTTCACCTCTCTGTGTTTCAAAAGTGCTAGCATCTATATTCATGATTTTACAAACATCATTAATCATGGTTTTGCCTTCAAAAATATAATTGAAATCATCTAACTTCTTGAAGCCAGCGTCTTCTTCATCAAACTCATCTTTAATTTCACCTATAACTTCTTCCAAAATATCTTCTAATGTGATGATTCCACTTGTTCCACCAAACTCATCTACCACAACTGCAAAATGTATTCGCTTCAACTGAAATTCTTGCAATAAATCTTCAATCATTTTTTGTTCATGTACAAAAAATGGTGGCCTTACCAATGTCTTCCAATTAAAGTCGTTTGGCTCATCTAAATAAGGAAGTAAGTCTTTTGTGTGGATCATACCTGTAATATGGTCTAACCCTTCCTTATATACCGGCAATCTGCTATAATTCAATTCTCTTACTACATCTAATAATTCATTAAATGCAATTTCCTCGTCTACTCCATGAACATCTACCCTGGTTTTCATTACCTGCTTTACAGATATATTTCCAAATTTTACAATGCCCTTTAAAATATTTTTTTCGTTTTCTGATGCAGTATTATCGGTAGTAATATCAATAGCATGGTCCAATTCTTCCAAACTATATGCATTTCCATTTTTGTTATTTAAGACACGCTCTAACCGATCGGAATATTTAACCAATTTTTTACCAAAGCCTGAACACAAATAAGTCATTGCCTGTACAATACCTCCGAAATCTTTTGCAAAACGAATATTGTTTTGAGTAGCCAATACCTTGGGCATAACTTCCCCAAACAGAACGAGCATAAATGAAACCGCAACTACTTTAATGATAAATTCTACCCAAGCAGCACCATACTGTTCAAAATTGAATAAATTATCAATCAGTAAATTAGAGACAATAATAATCGCAATATTTACAAAGCTATTGGCAATTAATAGTGAAGCTAAAAATGACTTAGGTTCTTCTAATAAATCAACAATCCGCTGATAGGGCGGTATTTGTTTTGATCTTAAAAGATTAATGTCTTTATGGGTTAGTGAAAAAAAAGCTACTTCAGCTCCTGATAAAACAAAAGATAAAAAAAACAACAGAGCAAGTACCATAATCAAAATGGTAGTGCCCTGTGCCTGCAATGCCGCTAATAAATTGAAAGATAAAATTAAGTCGTTAATAGGATAATAATCCAAAGCCAAGGGTTTTGATTAAGAAGCAAAAATATCGTTTCTGCAACAATTAAAATGGAAGAGATTCATAATCTGGTTCACCTGAGCCAGGGCCTCCAGTTCCATCTGCCCTTTTATCTAACATAATTAGGTTATCAGCAACTACTTCTGTTGCAAATTTTTTATGTCCATCCTTATCTTCCCAGCTTCTCGTTCTTAGCCTTCCTTCAATATAAATTAAGCTTCCTTTGTGTAAATACTTTTCTGCTAAATCAGCTAGCCCCCTCCATAGCACGATGGTATGCCATTCTGTTTGAGAAACCAATTTGCCTGTTCTGTCTTTATAAGTTTCTGTTGTTGCTAACGGAAATTTTGCTACTCCTATATTTCCTTCTAATTGTTGGATATCTGGGTCTTTGCCCAAGTTACCAATTAGCATAACCTTATTTACGCCACGCATATGATTTTGATTTAGGTAAACTGCTTCTTAAAATTACCCTTTTTTTAATTAACTACCATTTTAGGTTTTTTTAAGTGGAAAAGACTCCATATAAGCCGTTATTAGTCTTGGAAAAGCAAAGTTTCGAATATCTTTTTCCTCTACCCAAATAAGCCCTCCTAAATGAACTGGTAGTCGGTTTATTTTAACGTGAATAAACTGACCTATAATTTGTTGATGCGTTAACTGCTGAGTTAAAATTGAGGAAATAGCTAAAACAGTTGCGCCGTTTAATTTAAGTTGATCCTTCAACCAGGCTAAAATCATGGTTTCATTCCATTGGACGGCTGTTGTTGATTCTATCGCATAAAATTCGTGTAACCCTTGCCAAATATCTTTCTGCTGTCTTTGTTTAATACCAATAGCCCCTTTATAATGGAATATCATGTAATAGAACCAGCGCTTTTTTCTTTCAATTGTTTTTGTCTTAATGGGCAACTGATTAACCCGACTATTTAAAAGCGCAACACAATGAGTGGCTAAAACACAGTTTCCGCAATTAGGCAATGCAGGTTTGCAAACAGTGGCCCCAAAATCCATTATGGCTTGATTGTACTTGCCAGGCTGTTTAATATCTAAAAGTTCTTGTGCTAGCGCTGTAAATATTTTTTTTCCTTCTGAAGTATCGGTTGGAGCTTCTATGCCCAAGTATCTTGCTATTACTCTGAAAACATTGCCATCTACAACTGCATATGGCAAATTAAATGCAAAGGATGAAATTGCTGCTGCTGTATATGGTCCTACTCCCTTTAATTTCAAAATAGCTTCATATTCAGTTGGAAATTTACCTTCCAATTCAAAAGCAATGAATCTTGCCGTATATAATAAATTTCTACAGCGACTATAATATCCCAATCCTTCCCATAACTTAAAGACATACTCGTCTTTGGCTGTTGCCAAATCTATTATTGTTGGAAATGCTTGAATGAACTTTTGGTAATAATCAAGTCCTTGCTCAACCCTTGTTTGTTGTAAAATGACTTCGCTCAGCCAAATTTTATAGGGATCTTTTTCTCCTTTCCAAGGCATTTTCCGCTTATTCAACAATTTATTCCAGCCCATCAATTGTTGTGTAAACCATTGTGTAGGAGTTAGTTTTGGAATATTTTTATTAGCCATGAAAGAGGTGTAATCAAGTCAAAATTTAATATATAATCAAATTTACAATTGTAACTAATTGAATTATTTGATACTGTCTTAAAAAAATGCGGATGTTATTTGGGAAATTCACCTTTTTTTTGTTACTTTAAAGTTGAAACTTATTATAAAAACAATTAATAATGAGAAAATCCGATCTCATCAATAACATTTCCGAAAAAACAGGCATCCCAAAAGTAGATGTTTTGGTAACACTTGAGACCATGTTTAAAGAAGTAAAAGAAAATCTCTCTCAGGGCCAAAACATTTATATACGTGGGTTTGGTAGTTTTATTACAAAAAAAAGAGCTGCTAAAATTGGCAGAAATATTAAAAAAAATATTGCTGTTGAAATACCCGAGCACTTTATTCCTGCATTTAAACCTGCTAAAGAATTCATAAGTGAAGTAAAAAGCAAACGTAAGTAGTTACCTTTGCAGAAACTGAACTTCACGTGAAAAAGAAACAATACGTTCTTTCTGCCATTGCTCTAATTCTTTGTATTGCTTTATATCTAGGTGGTAAAACTGTTCCAGATAAGACTGCAGTTACACATTCAGAAGGAGATGGGCATGATCATTCTGCTGACGCACCACAAAAAATTGACTTTAAAACCATTCTAGCTGCTGCTAAGAAGGATATCACTCCTAATCAGTCCCAAAGGCTTACCGCATTAGAAAATTCGGTAACTAGAGGTGATGTAAAAGAACAGCAAATTCACGCATTTCATGAAATGGCCAGGTTCTGGTTAGACTCAGCTAGAAAGTTCGAATTATATGCATATTATACTTCGGAAGCTGCGAAGTTGGAAAATTCTGAAAAAAGCCTCACCTTTGCCGCCCGCTTGTTTTTAGACCGCCTGATGATGTCTGGTGATCCAGCCATGCAAACATGGTTAGCGAACAATGCGAAAGTTCTTTTAGAAAATGCCCTAAAAATCAATCCTGCAAATGATTCAAGCAGAATTGGCTTAGGTTCTTGTTACCTATTTGGCAACATTAGTAGTAACCCAATGGAGGGTATAACTATGATTCGCCAAGTAGTAGAAAAGAACCCTGGAAATACATATGGGCAAATGATGCTGGCACTTGGAGGTAAAAAAAGCGGACAATATGATAAAGCAATTGAACGTTTTTTACTGATTGTGCAAAAGGAACCTGACAATATTGAAGCTATTTTTCATATAGCCGAATGTTATGACCTAAAAGGAGATAAAACCAACGCAATTGTTTTTTATGAAAAAGCAAAAGACCTGGTAAAAATTCCACAAGCAAAAGAAGAACTGAACAACCGAATCATGGAATTGAAAAAATAAATTATTGTTTAACTATTTAAATCTCTTTGTATGCCTTGTGGTAAGAAAAGAAAGCGTCATAAAATTGCGACGCACAAAAGAAAAAAACGTCTAAGAAAGAATCGTCATAAGAAGAAGAATAAATAATTCTCCTTTTGAACATATTTAAAAGCATTGTACCTAATGGTGCAATGCTTTTAGTACTTATCTACCTTTTGCTGCTGCTTACTTATTTCTGCAACTTTACTCCTCCTCATTCTTCAGCAGCACAGTTTAGACTAAGTAGATGACAGGCCCTGCAATTAGGTTCCTGTTAATGTATTATAAAGTTGCAAGCCCGTGAACAAAGAATTAATAATTAATGCTGGTGCTACCGGCGTAGAAATAGCTTTATTAGAAGATAAAAAACTAGTGGAGCTACACAGTGAAAGTACAGATATGAACTTTGCTGTGGGAGACCTTTACTTAGGCAAGGTAAAAAAGCTAATTCCTGGATTAAATGCTGCATTTGTAGATGTAGGTTTTGAAAAAGATGCATTTCTTCATTACACAGATTTAAGTCCTTATGCTCGATCAATAATCAAGTATACGCAATTGGCTATACATGATAAGGATCCAAATGGTTTTGATTTCTCTAAATTTCAAACTGAGCCAGAAATAATAAAAACAGGAAAAATCAATGAAGTACTCAATGGGAAACCCAATGTGCTTGTTCAAATTTTAAAAGAACCCATAGCTGCTAAAGGACCTCGATTGAGCTGTGAAATTTCTTTACCAGGACGTTTTGTAGTGGTTACCCCTTTTAATGAAATTGTAGCTGTTTCCAAAAAAATCCATTCAGGTGATGAAAGAAAGCGTTTACATAAAATTGTAGAAGCCATCCGACCTAAAAACTTTGGGATTATTGTAAGAACTGCAGCAGAAGGAAAAAGTACTGCAGAGCTACACCAAGATTTATTAAGCATCATCGATAATTGGAACAGCATCCAGAAAAAATTAAAAGGAGCAGTTGCACCTGTCAGAATTTTAAGTGAAGAAACAAAAACAACTAGTATTCTTAGAGACTTGCTAAGTGCCGATTTTAACAAAGTGGTAGTGAACGATCAAACCATTTTTAATGATACGCAAGCTTATATTGAAAGAATTGCGCCAGATAAAAAAGATATAGTTACTTTATTTCAAGGAAATGGATTACCCATATTTGATCATTATGGAATTACCAAACAAGTAAAGAGTTCTTTTGGCAAAACGGTCAATTTACCAAGTGGTGCTTACTTGATTATTGAGCATACAGAAGCATTACATGTGGTAGATGTTAATAGTGGCTACAAGAGCGTTAGTAATAATCAGGAAGAAAACGCTTTACAGACCAATCTAGAAGCTGCTGAAGAAATGGCCAGACAATTAAGGCTGAGAGATATAGGAGGCATTATTGTGGTTGATTTCATTGATATGAAATTACCAGACAATAAAAGAAAATTACAGGAAGCGATGGAAGGATTTATGAAAACCGACCGAGCTAAACATTCTGTATTACCTATTTCTAAGTTTGGATTAATGCAAATCACGCGTCAAAGAATGCGTCCGGAAGTAAATATTAATACATCCGAAGTTTGTCCTGTTTGCAAGGGCTCTGGAAAAATTACTTCTACCTTATTATTAGAAGATGAAATTGAAAAGCGCTTATCTTATTTAACTTCTCACGCTCACAAGAATTTAACATTAGTTGTAAACCCTATTGTTTATTCTCATTTAACGAAGGGCATATTTTTCAATTCAATCATTAGAAAATGGAATAAAAAATTCAAAACAAAAATCAGTATTAAAGCCAATACCAACTACCATATTGTAGAGTTTCGCTTCTTTAATGAACACGAAGAAGAGATTAAACTGTAATACTAATTTAATCGTATACATCATCAAAAAATATCGCAAACGACTAAATAAGTTACTAAAAAGAAAAACCCCGGTTCATGTTAAATGACCGGGGTTTTCTTTATTTGAACGATGTATTAGTATCCTGCGTTCTGCACAAGATTCTTGTTTACATCTGTTTCTCTTCTAGGAATTGGTAAAATTAACTTAGGATCATTCCAAGCAAGTGTACCGACTGCAGTTTGTAAACGCTTCGATTCAATTAAGTAATGTCCTTCAAAAGCCAATTCAAATGAACGCTCTCTAGTAATATCAGCTAAACTTACAGTTAACAATGAAGTTAAACCAACTCTATTACGGATTCTATTAATATCCGCTACAGGAGTAGCACCAATAGTAGTTCCTAAACGCTGATTACACTCTGCGCGAGTTAAGAACATTTCAGCTAAACGAATAATAGCTACATCGCCAAAACGATCTAAATGCTTTAAAGTATAGTTGTTACCACCGTTTAAAATAAAATAGGTCTTTCTGAAATCCCCATTCTCATAAGCTGCAATATGTGCATTTCTGATTTTACAATCACTTCTTCCTGCAGTGCCAGGAATAGAACCAATTGCTCTACCAAAATAAGTATTCTGAGAATTTGTACCGTCTTGTGCAGTTACTTTTAAAGAGAATAGGTATTCACTAGGAGTTGCACCAGCATTATTGATGAAAGTGAACCAGTTGCTACCAAAGTTAGCAGCTAAGTTTTTACCGCTTCCAGTAATTACACGGTTTGCAGCATCTCTTGCAGCAGCATAATCTCTTACCATTAAATGCACACGGCTCAACTGAGCTGCAGCAGCCCATTTGCTAACGTAGTTACCATTTGAATTAGGCAATAAAGATTCAGCCTTTGTTAAATCAGCTATAACCTGATCGTATACTGCTTTTACAGTAGCTCTAGCAGGATAGTTTGCATCGGTTACGTTACCAGTTGGAGTTAACACCAAAGGAACACCAGGATTTGTAGCGTAATCGCCATCTCCTACAAACTTTGCATACAATCTTACTAATTCAAAGTACATAGAAGCTCTAAGCATTAAAGCTTCACCTTCTACTGAATTTCGTTTAGCAGTTGAAGAAGTTACTTTAGCTACTGCAGACAATACATTGTTACAACGATTGATGGTATTGTAACAAGCAGCCCATGTATCACGTGCAAATGAGTTGTCAGAAACCATTTGGGTTTGGTAAGCATCAGATAATCCGGCAAATGTACCAGTGAAGTTGATATTGGTTGAATTACCAATTAAGTCATTCAATACCATGATATCGCCACCATAAGCAGCAGCACTTTGTGCCCCATCATAAGCACCTACTAGTGTAACTAAAACATCGCCCTCAGTATTTAAAGCTAAGTTATCGGCAATACTTTGAGTTGGTGCAATGTCTAGTCTCTTTTCGCAACTTACCAGGGTAATAGTACCCAAAAGCAATGCTGCTTTGAAGTAATTACTCATGTTGTTGATTAATATTTTCATAATAGTTAGTATTTATTAATTAAAAACCTACGTTCACACCAAACAAAATAGTTCTTGGCTGTGGCGATGTATAGAAATCGTTTCCTTTAGCAATATTTGAATCAAATGAGTCAGCATTAACTTCTGGATCCCAATAAGTGTAATTGGTAAAGGTTAACAAGTTTTGAGCCGATACATACAATCTTAAACGCTCGATTTTAAACTTAGACAATTGCTTTGCATTGAAAGTGTAACCCAAAGAAACTGTTCTTAAACGAATATAAGAACCGTCTACAATGTAACGGCTACTTGCTTGAGAGCCATTTACTCTGTACAAACGTACTTGAGGAACATCGGTGATATCACCAGGCTTCTGCCATCTTCTTAACTGATCTGCGGTGTTGTTGTCTTCGTACAACATACTTGCCGAAGAGTATCTACCCATACCATAGATATTGTTCTCATTACCCAATACACCATTAAAGAAAATAGATGCATCAAATCCTTTGTAAGAGAAGTTATTGGTAATACCTAAGATATAATCAGGGTTTGGATCTCCTACAACTACTCTTTGTGCCAAATTATAGTTACTAGTTGTTCCTTTGTTTAAAGAACCATCTGCGTTTTTGGTATTTAAATAAAACAAAGCATTTCCATTTGCAGGATCAACGCCAGCAAATTGTGGAGTATAAAATACACCCACTGCGTATCCTTCTTCAACACGGTTCATGCTGCTGACACCACCTTCAATAATTTGACCTTGAATATCAGTTACTTTACCAATGTTACGAGCGATATTAAAGCTGGTATTCCATTTGAATGCACCAATTAAGTTTTGAGTATTCAATACAAATTCAAAACCTCTATTTTCTAATTTACCTACGTTTCTTACTTGGCTATTGAAACCAGTGGTAGCAGGAATATTTACATTCAACAATAAACCGTCGGTCTTTTTAACATAGTAGTCAATTTCACCGGTAATACGGTTGTTAAGAATACCGAAGTCTATACCGATATCAAATTGATTGGTAGTTTCCCACTTTAAGTTATCGTTTCTAAGTTGAGAAGGACGCTGACCAGCTGCACCAGCATAACCTGCATCTCCAGAGAATAGACCCAACTGAGGGAAGTTTCCAATTTCAGCATTACCTACGATACCGTAACTAGCACGTAATTTTAAGAAGCTGATTACTTTATTTTCTTGTAAGAACTTCTCATTGCTTAGGATCCATCCAGCAGAAATTGCTGGGAAGAAACCAGATCTTGAATTTCTACCAAAACGAGATGATTGGTCAATACGAGCACTAGCTGCTACGATATACTTTTCATCAAACGTATAGTTAGTTCTTAAGAAATATGATAAGAAACGGAAATCTGTTTGAGATGAACTACCACTAGAGATAGTAGCAGCACTTGCAATCTTCTGATATGAATCTGATGGGAAAGCAAGACCTTCTGTAAAGTTATACTTAGCCTGAGACTGTTGGTATTGAGTACCCAAAGTAGCACTGATATTATGCTTCTTAACTACAGTACTATAGTTAAAGTAAGACTGTGTATTGTAGTTGGTAACGAAAGCACCTCTATTAGTACCCAAACATCTTGTAGCTCTTGTTTGGTTTCTTACTGTTTGTGTTTGGAAATAACCTTCTTCATTCTGGCTTAAGTAGTCCATACCAAATTCAGTTTGGAAAGTTAACCCTTTAGCCAAGTACGCTTTTAAGTAAGCATTACCAAATGTTCTATAAACTTCCTGAGTATATCTAGCATAGTCAACACTTAAGATAGGATTATAGTACAATGGAATATTAATATCTCCGGGAGGAGCACCTGAAGGTAATCCTGTATTTGGATCAGTGAATGGATTCATCGGCATTAAAGCAATTGCTTGTAATGGGTTTGAGAATGCATTGTCATCCGGTAAACGTCTGTTAAGTGATCTAGAAAGGCTTAAAGAAACCCCCATATCTAACCAATCATTCACTTTTTGGTCAATATTTAAACGACCAGTTGTTCTGGTCAATTCGTTACCAATCATGGTACCAGTTTGCTCTAAATGTTGGAAAGAAGAGAAAAACTTGGTTTTATCAGTACCACCTCTGATTTGCATATCCGCTTGTCTGTATGGTGCTTTTTGG
>QLAH01000094.1_pt1 | contig 84371 bp, 87 predicted proteins | sample 4693081 | NCBI WGS metagenome assembly QLAH01 (sample SAMN09425401, study PRJNA476045) | Lake water metagenome, whole genome shotgun sequencing project.
CCCGCCTGCGCAGATGGTACTGCATTTTGTGGGAGAGTATGTCGCCGCCTTCTTTCAGTGAGTCCTGACTTATAGTCAGGACTCATTTTTTTTATAGGTGCGACGCAGTTCGGGCAAAGCCCTTCGTGTCGCCGCCTTCTTTTAAAAACCCTTCATCAATCGATGAAGGGTTTTTTGTTTTGAAAAAATAGAATAAATTATTTTTTAAAATCAATCGATAATGAATTTACACAATAGCGTATTCCGGTTTCAGTTGGGCCATCATCAAACACGTGACCTAAATGTCCGCCGCATGATGAACATAGGATTTCTGTACGAATCATTCCGTGGGAAGTGTCTTTGATATATTCAACTTTTCCGGGGATGGATTGATCAAAAGATGGCCAGCCACAATGTGCGTTGAATTTAGTTGAACTTTCAAATAGTGGTTCTCCACAACCGGCACAACAATAAGTGCCTTTTTCAAAATGAAGGTTGTATTGACCGGTGTGTGGAAATTCTGTTCCTTTTTGGCGGAGGATTTTATATTTTTCTAAACCAAGTTCGGTTTTCCATTCTTCTTCAGTTTTTTGGACTTGATAACTCATTTTGTTTTTGGTTTAAATTTAACAGAAACTGAATTGGTACAAAAACGTTTTCCGGTTGTTTCTTTGGGACCGTCGTTGAAAACATGACCAAGATGACCACCGCAATTGGCACACATAACTTCTACACGTGACATGCCAAAACTATAGTCATTTTCATAGATAACAGAACCTTTAATGGCTTGGTCAAAAGAAGGCCAACCGCAGTCGGAATCGAATTTGGTTTCTGAGGCAAATAATGGATTCTCACAGGCGGCACAAACGTATTGTCCTTCTTCAAAATGATTCCAATATTCACCGGTGAAAGCTCTTTCCGTTCCTTTTTTACGTAGAACTTCGTATTGTTCTGGCGTGAGTTCTGCTTTCCATTCGGATTCAGTTTTTACAACTTTGAATGGTTTTTTAGTTTCCTTTTTTTGGCCTTGACAAGCGGTAAGGGAAAATAGGGTAAGCATTACAATAAAATTTTTCATAGCAATTATATTTATTTTAAATTTTAAAAAAACTATCTTTTTACCACTATTCCTAGCCCGGATAGTAGCGGAAACCCCGCAGGACTGAAAGCTAATTTTTCTTCACTTTTTTGGGGCGACCAAAGGAAGCCACGAAAAAGTGGTAGAAAAATAGCTTGAAGGCTGAGGAGTTACAGCGAATAGCCGGATTAGCTCCTGATAAAAGCAATTATTTCTTCGATTACTTTTTCGTTTCCAAGTATTTTTCGATGTCCTAATTTTTTGGTTATCATTAGTTTACTGTTTTTTAGATGATTGTGAATGTTGTGTGCACATTTTACATTTACATCGGAATCGTCTTCGTCATGAATGATAAAAACCGGCGTTTCAACATTTTTTGCCACCACTGATGTGGAATAATTGTTCATAGATTCTCCGAATTTCTGCTCAAAATGTTCACGCATTCGATTGCCGATTTCGGGTTTGAGCTGTAATTTTTCAATAAAATCGGTTATAATATCCTGAATCAAATCGCCGCTTCCGATAATTACGGCTTTTTTGACATTCAGGTTTTGTTTGATGGCGTTTATGATGGACATGCCACCTAACGAATGACCGATGGCATATTCAAAAGGTCCGAATTGTTTATCCAGTTCATGAATACTCGCAATAAATTCGGTCATAATTGACGAGTTTCCTTTGCTTTTGCCGTGAGCCGGAGCATCAAAACTCACTGTTGCATATCCCATTTCAATGAGTTTATCAGCAATTTTGACTAATTGCGTTCCGCGACCTGACCAACCGTGAACGAGTAAAATCTTTTTTGGACTGTTACCATATTGGTAGGTTCTTATGGTTTTATTGATGGACGGAATCAAAACATCGTTTTGAACACTTTGTTTATCCATTTGAAATTCGCGTTTCGGAATCTTATATTTTATTGGAGTAGTAAAAAGTTTTGCTGCAAAACGAGTAGCCAATTTTGGTGAAATTGCTTGTAAAAATTTAGCGGTTAATAGAATTGGTTTAGGAATCTGCAAGGATTGATTGTCAGATTTGATTTTTTTTGACATTTCAATAAATTTTATGGCAAGGTATGATTTAAAATTATTTTTTATAAATTTAGAGTTCATAAAAATTACTTAAAATGCAAAATCAAACGCGTATCATTATTGAAAGTGTGAAGCCTCAACTTGATGGAGGTTCTTTTTATATTAAACGTATTGTAAATCAAAAAGTTATTGTATCAGCTCACGTTTTTGCCGACGGTCACGATGTGGTGGAATGTTGTGTGAAATTTAAACATGAAAAAGACAAAAAGTGGAGTGAAGTGCGAATGTCTCCGACTGAAAATGACGAATGGGAAGCTGAATTTATTGTTGAAAAGCAAGGATTTTACTCCTATTTTATTGAAGGTTGGGTGGATTATGCCTTAAATTGGCAACACGGTACCGAACGAAAAATTAATGATAATCAACACGTTAAATCGGAGTTGCTGGAAGGAGCGGAGTACTGCCAAGCCATTCTTAAAGAAGTTACAAAAGATGAAAAAGTATATTTGAATGCAGCCATTAAAGCGTTTCAAGAAGCAAAATTATACGATGCAGCGATAGCCATTGCGTTGTCGGATGAATTGCATCAGATTTTTAAGAAATACCCAACTCGAACATTAGCAAATTCTTCTGCGGAATTGAAGGTGTATGTGGATAGAAAAAAGGCGTTGTTCAGCACTTGGTATGAATTTTTTCCACGTTCAGCTTCAGAAACTCCCGGGAAACATGGAACCTTTAAAGATTGCGAACGATTATTGCCACGTGTAGCCGAAATGGGTTTTGATACGTTGTATTTTCCGCCGATTCATCCGATTGGTGAAGTGAATCGCAAAGGGAAAAACAATGCCACTACGGCTGAAAAAGGTGATGTGGGTTCACCGTGGGGAATTGGTTCCAAGCATGGCGGACATAAATCAACTCACCCTGAATTGGGAACGATAGACGATTTTAAATCGTTGGTTAAAAAAGCCCAATCGATGGGCATTGAAGTGGCGATGGATTATGCATTGCAAGCTGCTCCCGATCATCCTTATGTGAAAGATTTTCCGCAATGGTTCAAATGGCGTCCGGACGGAACGGTTCAATATGCTGAAAATCCACCCAAAAAATACCAAGATATTCAACCGATTTATTTTGAAAGCGGCGATTGGAAAAATTTGTGGAAAGAGTTGTTAGACGTTGCTTTATTTTGGGTAGAGGAATGTGGAATTCGTGTTTTCCGTGTCGATAATCCGCACACGAAACCCTTTTATTTTTGGGGATGGTTGATTGGCGAGATTAAGAAAAAACATCCGGATGTGTTGTTTTTATCGGAAGCGTTTACTCGTCCGAAAATCATGAATGAATTGGCGAAACAAGGTTTTTCGCAATCGTATACTTATTTTACTTGGCGAAATACGAAAGCTGAATTGATTGAATATTTAACCGAATTAACGCAAACCGAACAAAAAGAATTCTTCCGACCGAACTTCTGGCCAAATACGCCTGATATTCTACCATTTGCCTTGCAAACTGGAAATGAATCGGTTTATTTACAGAAATATTTTCTTGCAGCTACATTGAGTTCAAGTGTTGGGATTTATGGTCCGGCTTATGAATTTTTGGTTCATCAACCGATGGCAAAAGGAAAAGAAGAATATTTGAATTCGGAGAAATACGAAGTATATCATTGGGATTGGGAAGCTAAAAATAAGTTGACTACTTTAATTACACGTATCAATCATATCAGAAAACAGCAAGAATCCTTGCAACAAACCAATAATATTGTTTTTTGTAAAACGGATAACGAACAGTTGATTGCGTATTATAAATTTAATGATGCCAAAACCGATCATACGTTGATGGTTTGTAGTTTGAATGCACAAAATCCATTGCAAGCCGTTGTTCGTTTACCTTTGGAAGAAATTGGAAATCAACCCGTTAAAGTAACCGATTTAATCACCGGAAACAGTTATTATTGGGATAGAGAATGGAATTTTGTTGAATTACATCCTGCTTTACCTTTTCATTTATTTAAAATTGAACGATAATGAATACAACCAACCAAGATACTTTTACCAGTACATTCGAATTTAAAACATCGTGGGAAACTTGTTTTGAAGATGATGATTTTGTCAAGGTTTTTTCTTCGGATATTTTAGAAAATTATATCATCAACAAACGGTGGTATGGTGGAAAAGCGAGTACGTTAAAGTACATCGAGGTGGTTGATCAATTTAAGATAACTTCAAAGAAAAACACCTATTATGGTGTGTTGTTGGAAGTGAATTTCAAAGAAGCATTTTACCAACATTATTTTATGCCTTTGGCTTTTATGGCTAAAGAAGAATTAGATACAAGCACTGTTATTGCTCCCGTTGTGATGGGAAAACAAACCGGTTATTTAGTTGATGCTTTACATCAAGAAGATTTTCGTAAGTTGTTGTTTGATAACATTGTAAAGTCAAAAGAAACGCCCGGATTGAAATTGATTTTTCACAAAGGTTCATCCATTGAAAAAGAAGAATATCAATCTTCTCGTTTTATGGGATTAGAGCAAAGTAACACGTCAATAATTTACAACGATTCGTTTGTGTTGAAGATTTTCAGACGCATTTATGTCAGCACCAATCCCGATTATGAAATCAGCCGTTTTTTGACGGAACGCATGCATTTTGAAAATACACCACGTTATACCGGAAGTATTAATTTGGCTTTGGCCGAAGGAAATATTACGCTCGGTTTGATGCAAGAATTGGTTTCCAATCAAGGCGATGCGTGGAAATTTATGTTGGAACAAATTGACGGTGTTTTTGATAATTTGAAACGCAAAAAAATCAAAATTGATAAATTACCCGATATTACGATGTTTAAACGGTTGCGAATTAATGAAATTCCGCCCGAAATTATTGATTGGGTGGGATTGAGTTTGTTTTTGCGTATTCAAACATTGGCTTTGCGAACGGCAGAAATGCACATTGCGTTAGGAAGCGATATTCACGAAACGGCTTTTACACCCACTACTTACAACGGCGACTATACCGTTTGGTTGAAAAACAGAATGTTGTATCAGTTTCAAAACCGATTGAATATTATTGAAAATAGTTTGCATAAATTAGATGGATTGGCTTTAGAATTGGCTCATCAATTTATGGAAAATAAAAAGTTAGTTCGGAAACATTTTGTCGATTTTGATTGGACGAAAATGAAATCGGAACGCATTCGCATTCACGGCGATTATCATTTGGGACAAGTGTTAGTGAATGGCGACGATTTCTATATTTTAGATTTTGAAGGCGAACCGGAAAGCACTATTCGCGACAGAAAAGTAAAACAACCGCCGTTGAAAGATGTGGCAGGCATGTTTCGCTCTTTTCATTATGCCATTTATGCAACGATTTTTAACAACAAAGAAAAATATCCGTATGAACAAGACGAATTGTTTAAAGCCGGAGAAATTTTATATAAATATTTTGTGGGCGTCTTTTTGGAAACCTACATTGAAAAAGCTCAATCCGGTAATCTTAACATTGGTTACAACCACGAAATCGACTTTTTGTTGAAGTATTGCTTGCTAGAAAAAGCGGTTTATGAGTTGGGTTATGAATTGAATTCGAGACCACGTTGGGCGGTGATACCGTTGCGGGGGATTCAGAGTATTATGAATTATTAGAGTTTTTTTAAAATTTAATTTTAAATAATTATCAATTAACAAAATTTAAAAATATTACAAGTAAAATGAAATGGAATTTTGTAAATCATCCAGATGGTATTGAAAAGCAAGGAATTCGCGATGGTGATATAGATGATTTTGACAAAACAAGATATCAATCAGTCGTAAGAGAATCAATACAAAACTCACTTGATGCTAAAATTGATAATTTAAAGCCTGTAATTATTAAGTTTATTTTTTTTTCCTTAAATAAAAATAAACAAGAAAAATTATTTTCTATTGAAAGACATATAATTGCTTGTTTGGATTATAATAAGGAAAAAGATGATATAGATAGATTGAATTCTATGATTAGTTCTTTTGAAGATAGTAATGTCAACTGTTTATGCATTTCAGATGAAAATACTACAGGTATGAGTTCAGAGTCCTATAATGCATTTATAAGTAAAAATATTTCACATAAATCTAATCAATCTTCGGCTGGATCAAAAGGTAGGGGAAAAGCTGCATATTTTGCTCTTTCATATTTGAGAACTATCCTTGTAAGTTCGAAAAGTGATGATGGTTACATTTTTCAAGGAATATCAAGATTATCTAATCATAAAATAGATAATCAAGAAAAATATTTCAAAGGATATTTTGGAAATGACTTGAATCCAATTACAACACATGAAAATATACCCGAGATATTTAGACGCAAAGATAATGGAACTTCAATAAATATTATTGGAATTTGGAATGAAAATGAAGTAAATGATATTATGATTAAAGCTGTTCTTAATCATTTTTGGCTTTCTATTTATGAAAATGAATTAATAGTTGAAATAGATAATATAATTATAGATTCTGAATCCTTAGAGGAAAATTTATACAAGTATTTTCCAAGGATTGAGGAATCAAGTAGATATAATGAGAATGGGAATCCAAGACAATATTTTGAAACTTATCGTAATGGTAAAAAATTCATTTCTGATTTAGAAGGAATAGGTACTGTAGAATTTATTATATTAAAAAATGAAGCTTATAATGGAAGAATTTCTCATTTTAGAAAATCAAAAATGCTAATTTATAAATCATCAGAATTATATTCTGGATATTGCGGAATTTTTATTTGCAAAGGAGATAGAGGAAATGAGATTTTAAAAAAACTTGAAAATTCAACACATACTGAATGGAAAAAGGGTAATTGGAATGAAAATCAAAAAGAGGGTAAAAATACTTTGGACAAAATTAAAGATTTTAAACAAAAATGTATTGAAGAATACTATGGAGCAAACAAAGAAAGTGAATTTAGTATTTCAGAGTTCGACAATTTAATATCATTATTTGAAAAAAAGCCAAGCACTAACAAACCAAAACCATTACCACGTACTGAGTCTCCAAAACCTAAATTATTAAACAAATATATTTCAGATTTAATAAGTTATGTTGTCAAGCTAGATAATAATAATAGACCAATTTATCATTTAGAAATTACCAGTGAAAAAAAGATAAATTCTTTCTTTTTGGAAATTTTAGTTGCGACAGATAGCGATAATGTTAAAGTAAATATTTTGAATTGTGAAAATCATCAATTTGAAAAAAATATTTTAAAATTAAATTTAGAGAAAGGAATAAACACTTTAAGATTCGTACTAGATGATTTTTTGAAACACTCAATATATTATAAACAAGTTAGTAAAAATGAAATTTAAAGGTTATAATTTTCCTCATCCTGTAGAAATTGTTAATTTCTTCATGGCAAAAATAACAGAAGACACTAATAGTATAAATATTAGGAGTGAGAAAATTGATTTGTCTCTATTTAAAAAAAGTATTCAAGATTGTTTAAAAAAGAATAATGCTGATATAATCTGTGAAGTTCAATGTTCAGATACCTTTTTAAGAAAAATTGAATTTATTGACAATGAACTATATTTCGATTTTACAGTTGATAAAAATTTATATAGAAATAGAATTGAATTTGACTTTACTATTGTTGCTAAAAAAAATATTGAAGAATTTGAAGCTAATGATAGAAAATATTTTTTAGAAAAAGGTGATGTAATTTGTTCTTTAGGTAAATTTAGTTTTGGTGGTGGTGATGGTACTATCGCAAGTTTACTAAAATTCAATGAAAATAAAGACAATAATGAAATTAGATATAGTTTAGAAAATCATTATGTCATTATTGAAATACCAACAAAACAGTTTGAAAAAATTAGAATTCTAAAAAACAATCCTAATTTTAGTAAAATATTTATTTCATCTATATTTCAACCAAGTTTAATTCATATATGTTCTTTTCTTGAAGATGAAACATATGAAGGTAAAGAATGGTTTAATTTTTTAAGAGAAAAATGGTCTTCACAAAATGAAGGTTCGATTTATCCAGAAAAAAGAGAAATTCCAAAATTTGTACAGTCTTTACTAAATGATCCATTAGATTTACTTATTGACACTTTAACATCAATTGAAAATAATATTTTAAAGGAAGATTAGAAAATGAAGAAAATAAAACAAGATTCTATATTGAGAATTTATAGATTAGTTGCTGAAAATGATTTTTCTACAATAGAATATTATAAAAATCCCAATCAATTCAACTTCAATTTATTAGAAAGTGAATTTGAATATGATAGTAGTTTTGAAATTGAAAATGTTGAATTAATTAATAACAGAATGTTATTATTATTAGATGAAAATGAAAAATCTGAATTTAAAATTGCTAAAATATTCTGGGAAAAAACTAATCATTTAACACCTTTTCAAGCTTCTGATATAGGTTTTTGGAATTATTTAAATCATTTTCCTTTTTATAATTTTTTACACAAAAGATGGAAAATTAGTGGACCTAACGATATTCTTAATCATTTTTTACTAAAGTCATCTTCTCAAGCAACTTTAATTGATCGTACACTTTCGAGCTATTGGTGGACGTTTTATTTAACTGTAGATGAAAATAGAGTAAATCCTTTTGAATTAACTGAAGTATTATTTCAAAATGCAAGTTTTAGAACTAAAAACTTTGGGAGTTATAAAATTTTTCGTCATAAGGAAGCGGTAATTGGAACAATAGAATTTATTATTGAAAATAATTTGAATAAATCAAATTTTGAGGATAACACTAGGGCAATCTCTGTTTTTTTAAATAAACTTGGAGGAACAAAACCACTAGGATATTTTGATAGAAAATGGTTTAAAGAAAAATTAAAAATAAATTTTGATGATGATATTGAAAATTATGGAAGATTATTTGATAGAGATGATAAAGAAATATTCATACAAAATAAATCTAAGAATGAAAATTCAAAAAAATCTTCAAATCATAAGTCTATAATTGATTATATCCAAGATGAAATTAATGAACCATCAAATAATCAGGAAGATAAATATTCAGATGAAATAGTTTTTTTTAATTTATTTTTCGACAACTCATGTATTATACAAAGATTTATAAATAAAGATGCTATTAGGACAATAAAAATAAATTTACAACATTACAATGGTTTTCTTCTTCAATGTTATGACAATGGACATGTAAACAAAGTGTTTTTAGATAAATATATGGACACGCACTATAAATATGGACAAAATCCTAAAGCAAATTTATTACATTTCGATTGGATTGAAGATGAGTGTATACTTGGAATTAAAATTTACAGGGATGGTGCTATTTATTTCAAAGCACATTATACAGAATCAATTTGTAGAGATGGTAGTAAAAAAATATTACATCTTCAGGGAAATAAACTAATATACGAGGATAATCAAACTTTGACATATCATATTTTACCTATTTCAATACTTCCTTCAATAAGTAGATTAGTGTTTACAAGTTTTACTGCTAAGGGTGTAATAATGACAAATAAATATTATGCTTATGAATGGGAAATTTTAAAAAAATATTTAGAATAGAAAAAAACTATTAGCGAACAGTATTTTTGAGTAAAATAAAGAAAAACTTTAAATTTTGTAGATAGTAAGTTATGAAAAAAGATAAAAGAATAACCTCGTTTGACGATCATTTGGATGAACAAAATGGTAAAATAGGAACGGCATCACGAGATGAATTTAATGAAGAGTTTGAAACATTCAAAATTGGTGTAGTAATTCTAGAAGAAAAAATTAAATTTTAAAAAATAACGTTTAAAATCAATTTGTTCGTAATTAGAACAATTGAGATAAGACGTAATTTTTAACAATAAACTTAAAAACCATTCAAGGTTAAAAAATATAATATGAACCAAGTACAACCACATTCCTTATTCACCGATTTTGATATCGCCTTATTCAAAGCCGGAAAACATTTTAGATTATACGAAAAATTAGGAGCTCATCTCACGGAGGTCAACGGCGTAAAAGGCGTTTATTTTGCTGTTTGGGCCCCGTCTGCACGTTCGGTTTCGGTGGTGGGCGATTTTAATTATTGGATTCAAGGCGAACACCAATTGTATGTGCGTTGGGATGCTTCTGGAATCTGGGAAGGATTTATTCCCGGAGTGGATAAAGGAACAAAATACAAATATAAAATTCAGTCCAACAACAACGGCATCATCACTGAAAAAGCGGATCCGTTTGCGTTGTATTGTCAAAAACCACCGGAAACTGCGTCAGTTATTTGGGATTTGGAATACAAATGGAAAGATAAAAAATGGATGGATTCCCGAAAGGATAAAAATGGTTTAGACAAACCGTATTCGGTGTATGAAGTGCATTTGGGTTCGTGGAAACGCAATTTGGAGCAAGATCGTTCGCTAACCTATTTAGAATTGGCGGAAGATTTGGTGAATTACGTTAAAGAAACCGGTTTTACACACGTGGAATTTATGCCAATTATGGAATATCCTTACGATCCTTCTTGGGGTTATCAGTTGATTGGCTATTTTGCCCCAACTTCCCGATTTGGAAAACCGCAGGATTTTATGTTTTTGGTGGATAAATTGCATCAAGCCGGAATTGGCGTGATTTTAGACTGGGTTCCGTCGCATTTTCCCGACGATGCTCACGGTTTAGGATTTTTTGACGGTTCCAATTTATATGAACATCCCGATCGAAGAAAAGGCTATCATCCCGATTGGAAAAGTTTGGTTTTTAATTACGGTAGAAATGAAGTACGTTCGTTTTTGATTTCCAATGCTTTGTTTTGGTTGGATCATTACCATGCGGATGGTTTACGGGTAGATGCCGTTGCTTCCATGTTGTATTTGGATTATTCCAGAAAAGACGGAGAGTGGGAGCCGAATATTTTTGGAGGAAGAGAAAATTTAGACACGATTAGTTTCTTAAAAGATTTTAATGAAGCGGTTTATTCTAATTATGAAGGAGTACAGACCATTGCCGAAGAAAGTACATCGTTTCCAATGGTTTCAAGACCCACTTCAGTAGGCGGATTAGGCTTTGGAATGAAATGGATGATGGGTTGGATGCACGACACGTTGCAGTATTTCAAACGCGAATCGATTTACCGAAAATACCATCAAAACGATTTGACATTTTCGATGACGTATGCGTTTTCTGAAAACTTTATGCTTCCGCTTTCGCACGATGAAGTAGTGTATGGTAAAAAATCCATTTTAGGACGAATGACAGGCGACGAATGGCAGCAATTTGCCAATTTACGATTGCTTTACGGCTATATGTTCACGCATCCGGGAACGAATTTATTGTTTATGGGTGCTGAATTTGGTCAACGTTCCGAGTGGAAATTTGACGGAAGTTTAGACTGGCATTTGTTGAATTATGGTTATCACGATGGAATTAAAAAATGCATTTCCGATTTGAATGAATTATATAAAACGAATCCGGCTTTGTCCGAAAAGCAATTTAATCCCGAAGGTTTTGAGTGGATTAATTATTCCGATCATCAAAATGCCGTACTGAGTTACATTCGTAAAGGAAATGATGACAAAGATAATTTGATTGTAGTTTGCAATTTTACACCGGTTGTTCGGGAGCATTATCGTATCGGATTACCTTCCAAAGGTAAATTAACTGAAATTTTCAATTCTGATAAAGTGGAATATGGTGGAAGTGGTATCAACAACAAAAAAGCCATCAAAATAGAAAAAGAAGCCTGGAATGGTCGAGATTTTTCGGCAGAGTTGACTTTACCACCGTTGGGAGTTTCGGTTTTTAAGGTTTCATTGAAGTAGAATATTTTTAATTATTTTGAATCATTAAACCTGTCAGGTTTAAATCCCTCTTAGCTAGAGGGATTTTCATTTTATCCATAAACGCAAACGTTTGAGTTAATAAAACCTAAAATTAAAAACAAATAAATAGGTTCAACTTTGTAAATTTGAACATTATAACCCAAAAGTATGATTACAAATACCGAACTAGAATACAAAGGCGATCAATTTCCTTCTAAGATAATTTCCTTTAACCAAGATGTAGATAACGTCTTTTTTTATACCGAAAATAATGTGGTTTTAAAGATTACGATTCTTCGTGATAGTATGATCCGTTTTCGTTATACAACAAAAGGTTATTTCAACAAAGATTTTTCGTATGCTATTGACAAAGGACAATCGCACGGTTACAATGAATTGAATGTCGAAGAACACAAAACCCATTATAATATTACAACGAGTAAAATTGTTTGTAAAATCAATAAAGAAAATGCCAAAGTTTCGATTTTTGATTTAGAAGGTTTTCAAATTTTGGATGATGAAATTGGTTTCCATTGGGAGGAAAGTTATGAATTCGGTGGAAACATCGTAAAAATGAGCAAGAAAGCCAATGATGGCGAATGTTATTATGGGATGGGCGATAAAGCCACCCATTTAAACTTAAAAGGAAAACGAGTTGAAAATTGGGCTACCGACCAATATGCTTTTCATCGCGATCAAGAGCCGTTGTATAAAGTGGTACCGTTTTACATAGGATTGCACCACAACAAAGCTTACGGAATCTTTTTTGATAATACCTTCAGAACATTTTTCGATTTTTGTCACGAACGAAGAAACGTCACTAGCTTTTGGGCTGAAGGAGGGGAGATGAATTATTATTTCATTTATGGTCCGAAAATGAAAGATGTGGTGACAAATTACACCCATCTTACTGGAAAACCGGAACTTCCACCGATGTGGACATTGGGTTACCATCAATGTAAATGGAGTTATTATCCCGAAAGTAAAGTAAAAGAAATTACTTCGACCTTTCGGAAATTACAAATTCCATGTGATGCAATTTATTTGGATATTGATTATATGGAGGGCTTTCGTTGTTTTACGTGGAGCAAAGAATATTTTCCGGAACCCAAACGAATGGTAGCCGAATTAGCCAAAGACGGATTTAAGACAGTAGTAATCATTGACCCCGGAATTAAAATTGACAAAGAATATTGGGTGTATCAAGAAGCATTAGACAAAGATTATTTCTGCAAACGAGCCGACGGACCGTACATGAAAGGAAAAGTTTGGCCTGGTGAATGTAATTTTCCAGATTATACCAATCCTGAAGTACGCGAATGGTGGGCAGGATTATTCAAAGAATTGATTTCGGATATTGGTGTAAAAGGAGTGTGGAATGATATGAACGAGCCAGCCGTTATGGATGTTCCCGGAAAGACCTTCCCGATGGATGTGCGTCACGATTACGATGGAAATCCGTGTAGCCACCGAAAAGCTCATAACATTTACGGAACACAAATGGCAAGAGCAACCTACGAAGGAGTGAAGCGATTTGCTTATCCAAAACGACCATTTATCATTACTCGTTCAGCTTATTCCGGTGCTCAGCGTTATACATCTTCTTGGACGGGTGACAACGTAGCTTCTTGGGAACATTTATGGATTGCCAATATTCAAATGCAACGCATGTCGATAAGCGGAATGGGTTTTACCGGTTCTGATATTGGTGGTTTTGCTGAACAACCTTCGGGCGAATTGTATGCTCGTTGGATACAATTAGGCGTATTTCATCCGTTTTGCAGAACCCATTCTTCAGGGGATCATGGCGAACAAGAACCATGGTCATTTGGGGAGGAAGTAGTTAATATAACCCGAAAATTTGTGAATCTTCGCTACCAATTACTTCCTTATTTGTACACCATGTTTTGGAAATATGTGAACGAGGGAGAACCGATGTTAAAACCATTAGTGTACTATGATCAAGAGGATATACAAACCTTGTATCGAACCGATGAATTTATATTTGGAAATCATATTTTAGTTTGTCCGATATTAGAACCCAATGCTTTAGGTCGCCGAATGTATTTACCCAAAGGAAAATGGTACAATTATTGGACGAATGAATTAGTGGAAGGAAAAAGAGAATTATGGGTAGCAACCGATTATGATCAAATTCCGATTTTCATCAAAGAAGGAGCGATTATTCCAAAATATCCTGTTCAACAATATGTGGGTGAAAAAGAGTTTGAAGAAATTACTTTAGATGTTTACTATACTACCGGTAAAGAAAAAACTGTTTTATATGAAGATGCTCAAGATGGCTATGATTATAACAAAGGACGATTTTCATTACGGACATTTAATTTAACGGGGAAAGAAAAAGAGTTAATCATTCAATTGCATAAAGTGGGTGAGTTTATGACCAACTATCAAAAATTTAAAATTAATTTAATTGGATTATCTTTCAAGGTAACTTCAATTGAAATCGATAATGAAAAAGTTGCACTTGATTCTGTTTCGTTTGATGGAGTTTCAAGTATGATAGTTGATAAATTTTTTACAGAACTTCATATTGTTGGCGAATAAGTTTAAATTTGTATTAATAATTATTTGAGTTTATGAAACGATATTTTGTTTTTGGGTTATTTGGAGCTTTTGTGTTCACTATGGGATGTGCTACAAATCCGTTGACCGGTAAAAGTTCACTTGCATTGGTGAATAACAGCTCGATATTCCCAACGGCTTTTCAACAATACAATGCTTTTTTAAAAGAGAATAAAGTAGTTTCGGGAACAGTTGATGCAAAACGGGTTGAAACGGTTGGTATAAAAATCAAACAAGCGGCTGAAAAATGGTTGGCCGCCGTTGGTCATCCTGAGTATTTAAAAGATTATCAATGGGAATATAAATTGGTGGAAGATAAAGCAGTGAATGCTTGGTGTATGCCCGGCGGAAAAATAGTAGTTTATACAGGAATTCTTCCGGTTACAAAAGATGAAGGTGGATTAGCCACGGTTATGGGTCACGAAGTTGCCCACGCACTTTTAAATCACGGGCAACAACGTATGAGTGCAGGAATTCTTCAACAAGCCGGTGCTGTTGGAGTTGGTTTGGCAGTTGGAGAGAAAAGTGAACAAACACAAGCCCTAGCGATGACTGCTTATGGGGCGGGTTCACAGATGTTTGGTATGTTACCATTTAGTAGAAGTCACGAAAGTGAAGCGGATAAAATCGGGTTGATATTAATGGCCATTGCCGGATATAATCCGGAAGCAGCTGTTCCATTTTGGCAAAGAATGGGAGCAGCTTCGGGCGGACAAGCTCCACCGGAATTTATGAGTACGCATCCTTCTCATGATACTCGCGTTTCCAACTTAACCAAATGGATTCCGGAAGCAAAAAAAGAAGCGGCAAAATACGGTGTAGTATTCAAATAAAAAATCAGTATCTTCGAGGCTGTTCTGAAAAGAACAGCTTTTTTTATGACCAAAAATTTTGATTATGGCAACACTCGAAAAAGGAAGTAGTAAACTTTTAAATGCTTGGGCATTTTATGACTGGGCAAATTCGGTTTATCCGTTAGTGATTTCGTCTTCTATCTTTCCGCTTTATTATGGATTTTTATTTCCAAAAGATAATCCGAATGTGCTTTTTATGGGTTACGAATTTAAAAGTACAGCTTTAATCAGTTTTGTTACTGCTTTTGCTTTTTTATGTGTCGCAATTATATCACCTATTTTGTCCGGTATTGCTGATTTTGCCGGAAATAAAAAACGATTTATGCAGTTCTTTTGCTATTTAGGTGCTTTGTCTTGCATTGGAATGTATTGGTTTACGGCTGATAATATCTATTTCGGAATTGTTTGTTTTTTCTTTGGATTAATTGGTTTTTGGGGAAGTTTGGTTTTCTATAATTCGTATTTACCGGATATTGCTCATAAAGAACAACAAGACAGTTTAAGTGCCAAAGGATATTCTTTTGGATATATTGGCAGTGTGATCTTATTAGTCATAAATTTAGTAATGATATTAGGAAAAGATGGAGAAGAAGCTCTTCAAGCGATGAGAATGGCTTTTGCGATGACAGGAATTTGGTGGATACTCTTTGCTCAATACGCATTTTGGTATTTGCCAAAAGGAAATAAAAATGCAGATAAAATTACCAAAGATGTCATTTTTAATGGTTTTAAAGAATTAAAAAAAGTGCAAAGTCAGTTGTATCACAATTTAAAGTTATACCGCTATTTGGTTGCTTTTTTTGTATATAGTATGGCGGTTCAAACCGTGATGTTAGTGGCCACTTATTTTGGTGAACAAGAAATCAATTGGTCCACCGATAGTGAAAAAACTACCGGATTAATCATTAGTATTTTAGTAATTCAATTGGTTGCAGTAATAGGGGCAACATTGACTTCTCGAGCATCAGAAATGTTTGGTAATATTAGAACCTTGATAGTGATTAATGCTATTTGGGCCATCATTTGTGTCTTTGCATATTTTGTAACCGAACCCATTCATTTTTATGTCACAGCCGGTTTTGTTGGAATGGTGATGGGAGGAATTCAAGCACTTTCACGCTCAACTTATTCTAAATTTTTACCTAAAACAGAAGATACAGCCTCCTTTTTTAGTTTTTATGATGTAGCCGAAAAAATTGGAATTGTGATTGGTATGGCAATTTATGGAACGATTGATCAAATCACGGGTAGCATGCGAAATGCGATTGTATTTCTAATGGTATTCTTTGTTGCAGGATTATTGTTGTTGCTGCGAGTTCCAAAAAATAATTCTGCCTCCGAAGAGTAGTTTCGGAAGCAGATTATTTATTTTTAATTTAGATCATCTTAATTTTCCCTGAACCGGCCACTTTTGTGTCCACTTTTTTAGGTTTTCCTTTGTATTCAATATCTCCGGAACCGGCTACACGGGCTTCAATAAATTCAGAACAATTTGTAGAAATATTTCCTGAACCGGACACATTTACTTTACTGTTTTGAGCCACTAAGTCAAAAGCATTTATATCTCCAGAACCAGCAACACTAGCTTCAAGATTTTCAGTTATTCCTTTCAAAACAATGTCACCTGAACCTGCCAATTTAGCTTCAATTGTGTTAGCTTCAAGATGTAATTTAATGTCGCCTGAACCGGCTAAAGACATTTTGAATTGATCAGATTTTAAGGTAAAAGAAGAAATGATATCTCCTGAACCGGCTAAACTTACTGTTGATATAGCTTTAACCGGTATTGTAATTTCAATTTTATTTCCTCTTGATGGTTGAAGGTTAAATCCTTTTTCGGTTTTTATTTTTAGTTCATCGCCATTGGTTTCTATAATTACATATTCAAGTAAGTTTTCTTCTCCTTTTAATGTAATTTTACCTTCACTACCTTCAATTAAGGTAACATGAAAAGCTCCGGCTACACCAATTTCTTCATAATCAGAAGTGGTAATGTTTTTTGAAATAATATTTCCGTTTCCTTTAATTTTCTCCTGTCCCCATTGTGCAAAAGCACTTGAAACCGACAAAAATGTACATAAAATGAATAGTTTTTTCATAATGTTTATAGATTTAGTTATTTAAATATAAGTTCACGTTTCCGTAATTGGATGAAATGGTCATTTTATTTTCACCACTTTTTTTGTAAAAACCTTTATAGGATTTAGCGGTATTCGTCTCAATTCTAGCGTTATATTCTAATGCAGCTTCACTAGTGAAATTGGCATATTTAGTGGAGACGTCAAAGTCAAAGAAATAGTTGGGACTGTGTGTGATTTTTACATTTGTATAACCTGCATTAATCGTAATATTACTTGCTTTAGCGGAAACACCATTAAGCGATAAATTACTATAATTGGTGGAAAGTTTCAAATTGTTTTCAATTTCATCTATTTTGATGGTTAAGTAATTTCCGCTACCTTCAACATTATTGATTTTTCCCAATACAATTTTCCCATAATTACTCGCATATTTTAAATTATTTCCGTTTTGAACGTTTACATCGGTGTAACTGGTATTAAGATCTAAATTTGTAAATGAACCGATAGAAATACCGGAATATTTAGCATTTATAGTAGCATTTTTCACTCCGTCAATAGTAGATTTTGAGCAATAATCAATTTTGATGGTATTGGAAGAATTGTTCAGTTTTCCCATTGAAATTTTTCCGTATTTACAATTTATATCAGAACTTCCAAACAGATCATGTGTCATAATATTTCCATATTGATTATCTACTTTAATGTTTCCGTTTTTTGGAATTTTGATGGTATAATTGATTTCCATACTGCTATTTCGAGATGAATTATTCATTCTGTCGAAGATTGTTTTGGCTGAATATAAACTTTTTGTACCACCCATTTCAATCGAAATGGAAGCTAGTTTTTCATTTACCCAACTTTCATCATTCGCACTAACTGTGATGATGACTTCTAAATCAATTTTATCTTCTTCCCAAGTTGTGATCAAAATATTTCCATATTTATTTTCAACATCCAGAGTTGTATCAGAATTAACAACCACTGTTTTTTTAACTGTTTTTTGCTTGGTAAATTTTCCATTATGATTGGTTGCCAATCCACTGAAGGAAATAAAGCAAATAAGTAAAAGGCTATATAGATTTTTCATTTTCTATGTTTTTTTGATGAGTAATGATTTCAATTTTTTTGATGACTTCTTCCAAGAATGAAATTCGCGTTTGAAAATTTAATATCATGGCATGAAGCAATTGTTTGGTGTCGCCGTTTTTTTGTAATTCGTTGATGATTTTTTGATAATCTTGATCAAAAATTTTCATTTGTGCAAGAGCATCATTAATAATTTGTTCCGTTTCCGGAGTTTGTTTTGATTTTAAATCGCTTAATTCTTTTTCAACTACAGAGGCAAAGTAATCGTGGGTTTCTTTGGTCTGTGCCGATGCATTCTGCCATTGATTAGTTGGCTGATTATTTTTTAGTTGATAAAAACTGATTATTCCGGCAATCAATAGGAGTGAAGCGGCCAACGACAACGGCATCCAATTTTTCCTTTTCGTGTGTACCGGTTCTGCGTTTAGTTTTTTCGAAAATCGATCAGTATGACCTAACCGTGGTGTTTCGGTATCCCATTGATTTTCAAATTGACTAAATAACTGTTCGATAGAATCTTTTTTCTCTTTCATATTTCTTTTATTTTGAGGCTAATTGTACACGTAAGCTTTCTTTAGCTCTGCTCAAAGTTGTTCGGCAGTTAGCATAGCTAATGTTGATAATTTCACACACTTCGTCTAAATCATAGCCTTCAATTAATACTAAAGTTAAAATCATTCGGTAACTTTCTTTTAGTTTTTGCATGGCATTCATCACTTCATGCACTTTTAATTGTGTAAAAGGCATGGAATCTTCTTCTAAGGTATCTTCAATTTTATAAGCTTTTGCTTCATAATTATCATGATTAAAAAAACTGTTTTTCTTATAAAAATCGATACTGTAATTGATAACGATTCGTTTTAACCATGCTCCAAAAGCCACTTCACCTTTGAACGTATCCAATTTTTGAAAAGCTCTTAAAAAAGCTTCCTGCATCACATCTTCCGCAAAATGTTCATCTTTCACAATACGAAGAGCCACGTTATACATCGCTTTGCAATAGCGATTATACACTTCTAATTGTGCTTTTTGATTATTTTGTTGGCAAAGTAAAATCAGTTGGTCAATATTTTCCTTAGCTAAATTCAAAAGTTTGATGTTGATTTGATAGAAAGACTTCTGCTTTTTTATTATGTTACACTTTTTTGAAATTTATGAATAAAATTTAAAAGGATAGTAGGTTTTTTTTATATTTGGGTCATAATTATTTTAAAATGAAAAATATTCGAATTTTTAGTGTTTTACTATTTGTTTTTTCTGTTTTCATGGTTTCTTGTTCAGCAGATATTGAACCATTGGATCCGGCTATTCAAGTGCCTGGTGAAGATGGAGCTGGAAGTATTGCTCCTGTTTTTAAAGTTGATTTTAATGGTTCAACATTTATTGCAAGTAACTATGAAGCGGTAATAACTGGTGGTTCGATTGTTGTTTCTGGTATTAGAGCAACTGATGGCGATAGCGTTTCATTTATTCTTTCTGGTACTACAATAGGTACTTATCCTGCTAATGAAAATATTATTATTTATCAACCTTCTGACACAGAATTTGGATATTTAGGAATAAATTATTCTAATCCTAATTTGAACACAGGTTCAATTGTAATTACTTCTATTAATACAACCAACAAAACCATCTCCGGAACATTTAATTTTACGGGTTATTGGTCAGATATTGATGAAAGTGGAGTATTACCAATAACTTTTACTAATGGGGTATTTAACAACATCCCATATACCAACGAGAATTTTACCGATGATACATTCTTTGCGAAGGTAAATGGGCAAGAATTTGTTGATGTTGATATATTCACAGCCATTTCTTCTGCTGGTGATGTGGAACTCATTTCAGTTGCCGGACATGATGTAAATAATAATAGCATTACAGTAAGCGTAAGAAGTAATATTACACCTGGCACTTATGAAATCACTGGTAGTAATTCCGATTTGGTTCAAATGTTTTATGAAAATGAATCAACTGGTTTTTGGGAGAGATGTTTAAATGGTACAGTTACTGTTGAAGAGCGAACAGCTACTCAATTAAAATGCACGTTTAGTGGAATTGTAACAGATGGAAACACAACAATAACAATCACAGAGGGGGCTTTTGATGTTCAATATGAAGATTAAAAAATACAAAACATAATAGAAATCCCGCTTTGTCGGGATTTTTTTATGGCATATATTTTGACTATTCATAACCATGAAAATGTAGTTCATCGTTTTTGTAAGTTTTTTTTATTCATAATCAATCAGATGACCTATATTTGTTACCCTTTATGAAAAAGTTTAACCTGACAAATTGACCCTAAATATATATGTCAAACCACAATATCATCACAATTGACAAATTGTCATTACACGATTTTGATACTGAAGCCGATTTAATTCCGTTGTTAACACCGGAAGATGAAGAGGAAATGTCAAATGAAGAATTACCTAATTCACTTCCTATTTTACCTTTACGCAACACTGTTTTGTTTCCGGGAGTTGTAATTCCAATTACCGCCGGGAGAGATAAATCAATTAAATTGATTAATGATGCCAATGCCGCCGGAAAAGTAATTGGTGTTGTAGCTCAGAAAGATGAAGATGTTGAAGACCCCAAAAGAGATGATATTCATCAAATTGGAACGGTTGCACAAATTCTTCGCGTATTAAAAATGCCAGATGGTAATGTAACTGTTATTCTTCAAGGGAAAAAAAGATTTCAAATCAGTAAAGTTATTTCTGAAGAACCGTATATTAATGCATTAGTAAAAGAAGTTCCTGAAAAAAGACCGGGATCATCAGATACCGAATTTGGAGCCATTATCGATTCCATCAAGGAAATGGCCATAAAAATCATAAAAGAAAGTCCGAACATTCCATCAGAAGCTACTTTTGCCATAAAAAATATCGAAAGTCAGTCTTTCTTAATCAACTTTGTTTCTTCAAACATGAACTTAGATGTGAATGAGAAACAAAAACTTTTATCGATGAACGTACTCAAAGAAAGAGCTCTTTCTACTTTACGTTTTATGAATACCGAATTACAAAAATTAGAGCTTAAAAACGATATTCAATCGAAAGTACGTATCGATTTAGACCAACAACAACGCGAATATTTTCTTCATCAACAAATGAAAACCATTCAAGAAGAATTGGGTGGAGTTTCCTATGATCAGGAAATTGATGAAATGCGTGCCAAAGCCAAATCTAAAAAGTGGGATGAAAAAACGGCTAAGCATTTTGAGAAAGAAATTTCAAAATTGCAACGTACTAATCCGCAATCGCCTGATTTTGGAATACTTCGTAACTATTTAGAGTTGTTTTTAGAATTGCCTTGGAATAAATTTTCTACGGATAATTTTGATTTAAAAAGAGCACAAAAAATTCTAGATAAAGATCATTTCGGTTTAGAAGATGTTAAAAAAAGAATCATTGAACATTTGGCGGTTTTAAAACTACGAAATGATATGAAATCACCTATAATTTGTTTAACCGGACCTCCGGGTGTTGGTAAAACTTCAATAGGAAAATCGATTGCCAAAGCATTGGGTAGGGAATATGTTAGAATGTCACTTGGTGGTTTGCGTGATGAGGCAGAAATCAGGGGTCATCGCAAAACATACATTGGTGCTATGCCGGGTAGAATATTGCAAAATATCAAAAAAGCCGGTACATCTAATCCTGTTTTTGTATTGGATGAAATTGATAAACTATCCACCAGTCATAATGGTGATCCATCTTCTGCTTTACTTGAAGTGTTAGACCCTGAACAAAACAAGGAGTTTTATGATAACTTCTTAGAAATGGGTTATGATTTGTCTAAAGTGATGTTTATTGCAACTTCAAATACGATGTCAACCATTCAACCTGCTTTGAAAGATAGAATGGAAGTGATAAAAATGTCGGGATATACATTAGAAGAAAAAGTGGAAATTGCCCGTCAACATTTATTGCCAAAACAATTGAAAGAGCACGGTTTAACGGCAAAACATTTGGTAATTGGGAAAAAACAATTGGAAAAAATTGTTGAAGGCTATACCAGAGAATCCGGAGTTAGAGCATTGGAACAAAAAATAGCACAAGTAATTCGTAATGCAGCAAAAGCTGTAGCTATGGAAGAGGAGTACAATATAAAAGTTACCGATGAAGACATCATCAAAGCTTTAGGAGCTCCACGTTTGGAAAGAGACAAATCAGAAGGAAATGATGTAGCAGGAGTTGTAACCGGTTTAGCTTGGACGAGTGTAGGAGGTGATATTTTATTTATTGAATCATTGATTTCCAAAGGTAAAGGTACGCTAACCTTAACCGGAAATTTAGGTAATGTAATGAAAGAATCCGCTACGATTGCCCTAGAATATATTAAAGCTAATGCCTCACTTTTAGGGGTTAATGAAGAAATTTTAAACAATTATAATATTCATATTCACGTGCCGGAAGGTGCCACACCAAAAGATGGACCAAGTGCCGGAATTGCAATGTTAACTTCTTTAGTTTCTGTTTTAACGCAAAAAAGAGTGAAAAAGAATTTAGCGATGACGGGTGAAATTACGCTTCGTGGAAAAGTACTTCCGGTTGGAGGTATCAAAGAAAAAATATTGGCGGCAAAAAGAGCCAATATCAAAGAGATTATCCTATGTGCTGATAATAAAAGTGATATTGATGAAATCAAACCTGAATATTTAACAGGACTAACGTTTCATTATGTTAAAGAAATGAGTGAGGTTGTTGCGTTAGCGATTACCAATCAAAATGCTAAAAACGCTAAAAATCTATAATCGGTAAAGATGGTATAGTTAAATGGTGGTTGTTTCAATCACCATTTTTTTTAGAGGTCAAAAGAATTTTATATCCACAAAAAAATAATATCTTCGCATTAGCGTTATCCTAAAGCCAATTGAGTTATAACTGTAATGATTAAAACCTTTTTAACCTTTTTTTTTCTTCTTCTTTTCACTGTAAATTATGGTCAAATTGGCGGTCAATCAGTATATCAATTTTTGAATTTAGTTACCTCACCACGACAAGCAGCTTTGGGTGGAAAAGTCATTACGCATTTTGATTACGACGTTAATGCGGCCATTTTTAATCCGGCATCTATAAATGATGAGATGGATAATCATCTTTCCGTAAATTATGGTCGGTATTTTGGGGAAGTAACCTATGGAACAGCAGCCTATGCTTACACGTATGATCGTCATGTGCAAACGTTTCATGCGGGTGTGAATTATGTGAATTATGGTAATTTTGAAGGATATGATGAAAATGGTCAACGTACTGCCGATTTTACAGGAAGTGAAGCAGCACTTTCTTTCGGTTATTCGTATAATATTCCTTTTTCTAATTTTTATTTGGGTGCAAATGCAAAAATAATTACCTCTTCTTTAGAAAGTTATCATTCATTTGGAGGTGCTATTGATATTGGTGCATTGTATATTGATGAACGAAATGACATCAATTTTGCTTTAGTTATTCGAAATTTTGGTACGCAATTTACGACTTATGCCGGTACGCGGGAAAAATTACCTTTTGAAATCATAGCCGGAATATCACAGGAAGTTGAAAATGTTCCGATTCGATGGCACATTACACTTGAAAATTTACAACAATGGAACATCGCTTTTTCTAATCCTGCACGTTCACAAGGAACATTGGATGGGGGTGAACAAAAGGAAAAAGTGTCAGTATTCAACAATGCACTTCGCCATGTGATTTTAGGAGCTGAATTTTTTCCGGGAAAAGCTTTTAATCTTCGCGTTGGCTATAACTTCAGACGAGCAGAAGAATTACGAATCGAAGAACAAAGAAATTTCTCGGGTATTTCTGCAGGATTTAGTTTGCGAATGAATAAAATACGTTTTGATTATTCCTATTCCCGTTATACCGTTGCAGCCAATATGAGTTTGTTTGGATTGATGATTAATTTGCAGTAAGATTGAATTTGGAGTACTGGAAATAGATAATAGATAATAGAAAAAAGAAAGAAGAAAATGAGGGTTAATCTTAGTTCCTCAGTAACTTAGCACCTCAGTACCTTTAAAACATGAATAACATTACCATTGCCATTGACGGATTTTCTTCCACCGGAAAAAGTACATTAGCCAAACAGCTTGCCAAACATTTGGGCTATGTTTATGTTGACACCGGAGCAATGTATCGTGCGGTGACTTATTTTGCCATGCAAAATCATTTGGTTGGTGAAGATTTTTTGAATAAAGAAGGATTAATTCAAAAATTAGCGGAAATCAAATTGCATTTTCAATTTAATCCTGAGTTAGGATTTGCAGAAATGTATTTGAACAATGTTAATGTAGAATTGCAAATCAGAACCATTGAAGTTTCACGATTGGTGAGTAAAATTGCTGAGATTTCTGAGGTGCGTTCTAAATTAGTTGAACAACAACAAGCAATGGGGAAAAACAAAGGTATTGTGATGGACGGTCGTGATATTGGAACAGTCGTTTTTCCGGATGCAGAATTGAAGTTGTTTATGACTGCAAGTGCACACACACGTGCGAAACGTCGTTTTGATGAATTAGTGGATAAAGGACAAAATGTTTCCTATGATGAGGTACTTCAAAACGTTGAAGAACGCGATTACATTGATACACACCGTGAAGATTCTCCTCTGGTAAAAGCTCATGATGCGATTGAAATTGATAATTCTACGTTGACCAAGAAAGAACAATTTGATTTGGTGGTGGAATTAATTCACAAATTTTTTGCCTAATTCTTTTTTGGTTTCCGGATTGCCGTTAATCATAATGTATTTTAAATTGAGCATGGCTTCATTTAGCTCTTTTTTCACTTCATATTGAAAGGTATATCGACAATTTCCAAGCGTGGAGGAGCCATAACCTTGATATATCAAATTCAGTGTATCGCCTACAATTTGAATTTCTCCCAAAAAGGAATAACCACAAAAACCGGCTGCATTAAACTGAATTAAGCAGTGATTATCTTTCAATTCAATACGTTCTACTTCTAACGATTTGACTTCATCTGAAAACTCAGCTTGTAAGGGTTGAACCGTGAACGATTGAAAATGCATTCCAACATTTTTGGCTTCTCTGATTTTTTCACTATGGTGTAAAATTACATTTCCTTTTAACTCATTCTGGGAAACAAAAGCAGTAGACTGTTCTTCAAAATGGGTTTGTCCCAGACTGATGAAAGGTAAAAAAAGCACAACTAATTTAAGCAGTAATCTTCTCATTTATAGACTTTTTACATTCAAATGTAGAAAAGCTAAATAGTAAACCCTATTTTTTTCGTTTAAGTGCATGAATAAACGATATAATTTTCATTGATAATCAAATCAATACTTTCCATTTTTTCGTATATGATTTTCGGGAATCAATTTGTATTTTTGGATTTATAAAATATCACTATGAAAATCGTTATATCGCCAGCCAAATCATTGGATTACGAATCACCAATTCCGGTGAATAAAGCCACTCAGTTTTGTTTCTTAAAAGAAGCTCAACAAATCAGCAATCTATTGAAAAAGCAAAAGCCAAAGCAATTGATGGAATTGATGGACATTTCTGATAAATTGGCCGATTTGAATTGGCAACGCAACCAAGAGCGGGATTTAAATAATTTTACTCCGGAAAACTCACGACAAGCGATTTATGCATTTAATGGAGATGTATATATCGGTTTAGACATTCATACTTTACCAACGGAAAAAATTGATATTTTGCAAGACAAACTTCGCATTTTATCAGGATTATATGGTTTGTTGAAACCGTTAGATATGATACAACCGTATCGATTAGAAATGGGAACAAAATTTCCGATAGGAAAAAGCAAGAATCTCTATGAGTTTTGGAAAGCCAAAATCACTAAGCAATTGAACAGCGAACTCCAAAAAGACGAACTTTTCATCAATTTAGCCAGTAACGAGTATTTTGATGCGGTGGATGTAAAAACTTTAAAAGTTCCTGTAATCACTCCCGAATTCAAAGACTACAAAGACGGAAAATTAAAAATGATTAGCTTTTTTGCCAAAAAGGCGAGAGGGATGATGGTACGTTACATCATCGATACAAATGCCGAAACTATAGAGGATTTAAAAGGTTTTAATTATGAAGGTTATGCTTTTGATGCGAATTTGAGTAAGGGGGATAGGTTGGTTTTTACGAGGTAGATTTGTTTTAGTTTCAGGTTTCAAGTTTCAAGTTTCAGGTTTCAAGTCACAGTTATCAGTCCCAATTTTCACTCAATTTTGTCATTCTGACGTAGGAAGAATCTCAAGAACAATTTTAAATTGAAATACTATCAAAATAAAGGTATTAAATGAAGAAAATAGTTTTATTTATGTTTTTAGGATTATTTGTTTCTTGTTCGAACTACGTTGAGTTTAAGCCGTTATATTTAATGGAGATGAATTAGTTGAAATGTCAAACTCATTCAATGATAAACAAATCAATAATTTAATTGATGGGCTTGATTATTATGGAGAAGATTATCAATTGATTGATGGTAAAATTTATATTCACAAGAAAATTGATAAACAATTAATTTGGAATTATACAACCAAAGCAAATGATTCATTATGGTTATTAGATCATAAAGTTGTACATTAAATCGTCTTTATTCTTTAATTTCAAGTACATACCCAATCCCGTGTACATTCGTCAATTTAATGCTTTCATCCTCACTCAATTTTTTGCGTAATTTAGAAATATACGTATCTAAACTTCTCCCTACAAAAACACCGTGATCTTCCCAAACTTTTTTGGAAAGTTCTTCCCGTTTGATTATTTTGTTGGGATTTTCTATAAATAGCGAAAGCAATTCCACCTCTTTTTTGGAAAGACTGATTTCATTTGAGGCCAATAGTAATTTACTCTCTTCAGGATAAAATTGAAATTTGCCCAATGGAATAAAACGTTCGTTAGTGGAATCAAGTTGTTTCGTTTCTTTCTTTTTGGGGAAGAAAACAAAAGATGAAATTAGGCTAACAATAAGTAAACCTATCCAATAGTATTGTGTTGTATTGGTTTTTACGTTTAAAAATTGTACTTCAATTGAATAGCATTTTTTTGGTATTATCCTTCCGCTACAAGGGATAATATCTTGAATTAACGCATTACTTTTTTGATAACTATAGGACACTTCAGAATCTTGACATTGTTTCACTTCAATTTGATAAAGTGGTGAGAGATTAGCTTTTTTGAAACTTTTTTCTACAATGGAAACTAAACTGTCCGGATGAATGATTAGTTCTTTTTCAAAGGAAAGTTGGTACTTTGACTGTTCTATTTTCTTTACCGGTAAAATGAGCGAAGTACTATCACCATTGGCTAACAACAATTTATTGCCCACATCTCGCAAGGCAATTTTTGTCAATGCAGTAAATGCTTCCTTATTATTCTGAGAAGTGACAAGAAGTAAAGCAGATGAAATGGCAATCAAAACACTACCGTAAAAATAAATTTTCAGTTGATTCATAAGTGGTGCAAATAACATACAATTTTGTGATTTTTTAAAACAGTTGACACTTCTTTTACATTTTTTTTGCATTTTAAACAATTGATTGGACTAGTTTTACATCAAGTTTGTTGGGATAGATGAAATTTAACTTATGCAAACTCCAAAATAGTATAAAACAAAAATGAAACACATTCAACTAACTATTTTTAAAACAAAAGCAATTTGTCTTTCATTACTCTGTTCGTTATGTATTACATCGTGTGCCGGGCAAATTGAAAAACACGCTACACCATTAAAATTCATACCGGAACATACTAAAATACATGCTGATAATATAAGTTTAAAAGCAGAAACTTTGCCCGAATATAGAGTTGACATCCATGACAAAGACTTCCAAGGAAATCAAATCAGTGGCGTGGTTCGAACTGTTTTTCAAGATAGTAAAGGAAACTTTTGGTTCGGTACACAAAATGGAATCTGTCGAAAGGACAAAAATGGACTTGTTTATTTTGATCTTAAAAACCGTATTGGACAGGGAGTAACGGTTCATGTTATCCTTGAAGATAAAATGGGTGTGATTTGGATTGGCTATGGGGGTGGAATTGCGAAATATGACGGAACGTATTTTACCAATTATCATGAAAAAGATATTCTGACAACCGGCGGACTTTGGAGCATGCTAATGGACTCAAAAGGAACACTTTGGGTTGGAACTACACAAGGTGTCTTTACTTTTGATGGCAAAGCATTTACACCGTTTGAAATTCAGGAAGGAAAAGTAAATCCAAACTTTGGAGTTAGCACTTCCAAAATGATACACGCCATTACTGAAGATAGCAAAGGCCATATTTGGTTTGCCACCAATGGCGGAGCGTATAGGTTTGACGGAAATACATTAACGAACATTTCAGCTAAAGACCAATCGCTTTCCAATTTTGTAAATCGAATTATTGAAAGAGCAGATGGAACGTATTGGATTTCAACCGTAAACGGACTTTTTCTCTACGATGGTACTACTTTTAAAAGCATCACTGAAAAGTTATTGGGTAAGGATGTAGGAGTAGGCTGCATTTTTGAAGACAAAACCGGTACGATTTGGTTTACTGCCAATAAACGTGATATTTATAATTATAATGGCAAAACATTTCTGAAAATTGAAGCTAAAATTAAAATAACCGATCATACAGTATTGCCCTTTGAAGTTAACCAAGATCAACAAAAGCAAGAAGGTAATTTTTCACCTTTCCCATTTCAAATCTACCAAGACCGACAACAACGACTCTGGTTTGTAGGTTTTAAAGGAGCGTATCGTTTGGAAAACAATGCCTTTGTGAATGTTACTAGAATCGGACCGTGGTAACGGTAAACAATAATCAATTTTAAAAAAAATCTTTAAATCATCAATCATGAACAACAGTTTCTTTTTCGGATTACTCCTTCTTTCGTTCAATTACAATTGTGCGGAAGTTAACTCACAAGACATGGCTCAAAACAACAAAGCGGTTGACAGCGTGTTTGTTGGCCCAACCTTTTTCAGCGATGATTTGGTGCGGGAAGATCCGCTTTACAATGCTATCGTTCGCGTTGACAAACAAAGCAATAAAGAACATTTACTTTCCATTCAAATGAATTTAAAGCAGCATAGCTATTTCGTTTCGCCTACAGAACCCGGTTCTTTTACAGGAAAATTTACGATTGTGCTTACTGAACCGCAACATCTACAAACTAATGGAGCCATCATGGAAACTCCTTTATCAAAAGTAGATGAAAACGAAGGTTTTGTAAAATTGGTTCGAGAAAATACACATTACAAGCAATCGTTAAAAGTACTAACTAACGAAAATTTTGAAGTATCCGGACATATTCAATTTACAATTGAACCGCGTTGCACGTTAGAAAAAATACCATTTATTCTTTCGTATGTGGATGGAAAGTTGAGTGTGAAGATGGATGGGTGTTAGGAGTTTTCAGTCTCAGTCTCAGTTTTCAGTCATCAGTTGTCGCTTTGACAGTACAAATCAATAAATTAATTAAATCATGAAAAAAATATTTTCTTTACTTCTTTTTGCTTTGGTAGTGGTTGCGGGTTTGGTATACAGTTTTACCCTATTTTCAAATGAAACAAGTGAAAATCGTAAAACAATAACTGAAACTCCGAAAAAGACCAACCGAAAACTGCTTTCAGTTGCAGAAAAACAAGCAGAATTGAAAAAATGGGAGGCGAGTCCGGATGGAATCCAATTCAAAAAATGGGAAGACTCTCCCGCCGGTAAAAAAGTGTATGCTGCTGAAGCTAAAATCATGCAATCTATTAAAAAGAATGCTCCTATGGAAGCAGTTGTCACTTCACTTTCTCTGCCAGAAGGTTCAAGAGTAGGTTTTGGCATCATGATAGCAATAGAAGGCGAGGAGTACATTCTTTCTTTTGGAATTGAACAACCCGGTAAAAACAGTTTGAACTTAAAAAGAGAATTTGACCTTTTACGAACGCTTAAAGTAAACGACAAAATTAGCCTAAAAAGTAAAAATGTTTCGCACGCACCCAAGTATGCTTATCCAATCGTGTCGGGTGACTATGTAGAACGGCAGGGTGAAATTATTTATAAACGGACGCCTCGGAAAGGTGGGTGTTAAGGAAATAAATTAAGAAATACAATCATCAATACTTGAAAAACAGAAATGACAATTAACTCAATAACAATCGTTTTACTAATTTTTGTATCAAGTAACTTCCATTCTTGTAATGGGCAAAATAAATCTGAATACAAACAGACCAAAAAGGAAACGTTAGAAATCGGTAAATCAGCTTCTGAACTTCATACTAAAATTTGGAGAATATTTCAAGACTCAAAAGGAAAGTATTGGTTTGGTAGTGATGGAAAAGGTATCTATCATTTAAACGGAAACGAGCTGAAACAATTTTCAACTGTAGACGGATTAGTGAACGATTCAATACGTGGTTTTCAAGAAGATGCGGATGGAAATATATACATCGAAACACACAAAGGCATAAGCAAATTTGACGGAAGGAAATTTACCACTTTAAAAGTAATAAGATCGCCTCATAATCAATGGAAACTTGAACCGAATGACTTGTGGTTTGGTTTCTACAATGCAAACGATTTGTATCGTTATGATGGTGATTCTCTTTATGAATTAAAATTACCACGACAAGATTTAAAAAAAGCGTTTGGAATTGACACGCTTATCAGTCCTTTTAATCCTTATTCCGTTTATGGTGTAAATAAAGACAAAGACGAAAATATTTGGTTTGGAACGTTTATAGCTGGTGCTTTCCGATACGATGGAAAATCGTTTTTGTGGTTTGATGAAAAAGAACTTTCCACACTTCCGGATGGAAGAGTTCCAGCAGTTCGCTCAATAATTCAAGACAAAGAGGGGTATTTTTGGTTGAGCAATTTTAAAAGCAAATATAAAATCGAAGCAAGCGGATCAGCGTATAAAAAATTAAAAGGAATTGAAAAAGACCATCCTCACTATTTCAATTCCGGATTATCAGATAACAAAGGAAATTTATGGATGGCAACCTATAGCGGTGGTGTCTGGAAATATGATGGAAAAACACTATCAAAGTTTGAAATCATTAGTGAAATTGAAGATGTTTTACTAGTTTCAATCTACCAAGACAAAAACGGTATTCTTTGGTTAGGAACAGATAATGATGGGGTATACAAACAAAATGGAGATAAGTTTGAAAAGTTTAAAGTGAAAAATATAAGCGGCAACTAATTTCTTCTGAATTATTGATGTATTTTCAGCGTCTTAATATAATTTGAAAAGATGATTTTCTGCGAAGTCACAGACAATAATAAAACAGTGTGAAAATTATGAAACTAAAAATGGAAAACAAAGACCTTACAATTGCTGCTTTTAGCTTATCAAAGTAAGATTATATAAAATATATGTTTAAATTTGAAAAAAGTTTGCATAACAATTTTCCAAAAAAACGGAATCTTATATGCAAAGAGTCGCATAAAGCAACTTGAAATAAACTGTAAGTAGATAAATTTAAAATAATTAGAATGTATAAAAAAGTATTACTCGTTCTTCTGATTGCATTTAAAACACCTTTAGCATTTGGTCAATGGCAAAATCTTAATCTTAATCAAAATGTTTTATCCACTTATGAAATAGGAAACAGAATATTTGCAGGAACTTCATCAGGTATATATTACAGACTTGAAAATGATCCTAACTGGATTTTGGCATCAGGTATTTCAACAAAAGCTACCAGTTTTACATCATCGGGAAATACATTATATGTTTCTAGCTATGAAAAATTATATAAGTCAATTGACAATGGTTCAACTTGGCAAGCAATGCCAACGGTTTATGAATTTCAAGATATAAACAATATTGCAATTAATGGCAATAATTTTATAATTGGTATGAATGGTAGTGGCATTTATTTTTCTGCCGATTCCGGAAATAGTTGGTTGAGCTCTGATACAAGTTGGCAAAGCAGAAATACAGGAATTGTAAAAAAAGGAGATTTTTATTTTTCTTCGTCAGAATCCAGCGGATATTTACAGCGTTCTACAAATGACACCGGACAGCAATGGGTTACACCTATTGGAAATGGTTTAAAGATTGAAATGAGTACCTCTTATCAAGACATAAAATCTTTAGCAGTACTTAATGATGAAATTTTGATTGCTGGCACAAATACTGCTCAAAGTTTTTCATCTTATAATGGGGTTTATTTTTCTTTTGATAATGGAGATAATTTTGTAAAAAGAGTAAATGGTTTATCTAATCCCTCCATAAATAGTTTAGCAACAATAGGAAATGTGATTTTTGCAGGTACAGATGGTGGAGGTGTGTTTTATTCAACCGATTCAGGTTTAAATTGGAATGCTATAAATACAGGATTAACAAATCTTACTATAAATAAACTTTACAGTAATCAATCAAGTTTATTCGCTTGTACTTCTTCAGGTTTATTTAAAATTGATGTGTGTAGTTTATTACAGAATAGTTCTACTATTTCTCCAAGTGGAAATATTGAGATTGCAAATGGAGACACTTTAGAATTAAAAGCAAATCTTGGTGGAATTAATTATATTTGGTATAAGGATGATGTGATTATAGATGGAGTTAACACCTATAATTATATCGTTAATGAAGGAGGTAATTATAAAGTGATAATTGAATATTCAACTACATGTAATGCCACTTCAAATACGGTTAATATTACATTACAAAATCTATCAATAAATGAGAATAGCCCTGAAAATAAAATTAATTTTTATCCAAATCCTGTAAAAGAGTTGATTTTTTTATCAGACTTTATAGATTCAGATTATGAAATATATAATTTACTTGGTAACATGGTTCAAAAGGGTAAATCAAAAGATAATTATATAAATGTAAACCAATTAGCTAAAGGAATTTATGTTCTAAAACTTCATAAAAACGGTAATATTATTAATCAAAAGTTCATAAAAGAATAATAGTAAAGCTAAAAAGTGTTAGTAACAGTAAACTTGCAGCTGATACTTTCGCGGAGCAGTGTGCTAACAAAGAGGACTTGGGGGAGTTGGGTATTGTTGTCTCTATTTAATTTATCTTTATAAATTCAAGATAATTTGAGTTAAGTTCTTTTGCTTGTTCAAAAATTTTTAAAGCATTAAATTCCGTTTCTTTATCACTCCAAAATTTAATGAGTTTTTCATTTTCAAAGTAAGCAACAGAATTAATTTCACTTTTATCTATTTCTGTTCTATTAAATATTCTTATTTCATATTTGACTAAATTGTTATCCGAAAAATAAAATCTTTCGTTCTTAACTTTATCTTTTAAAAATTCAACATAAGAAATTTTTAAGATTTTATTATTTACATATGTTACATCTTCATTAAAACCGCCAACAGTTTTATTGAAGAATATCAATTTCTTTTTTTTTATTACACCAGAACTTTGTAAAGTTTTGTATTCTGATTTTTTTAATTTGTTAATGCTTGAACATAATGAATCAATTTGAACAATTTTTTCAGATTCAATATTTTGCCCAAAAGATAAGTAAAAAGATAGTATAAATAAAAGTACAATTTTTTTCATTTAGTTTTCTAGTTTGATACTATTCAAATGTAACATCATTTTATCCATCAAACAATGTTTAAAGAATTAAAATTGAAACTAATTTTTTATAAGATGTATTTTGTTAATCAATTTATACGTTCCATATCCTATAATTCCACCAAAAACAAATGAAACTAAAAAATTGGTAAAATTAGGAGAAGGATGTCCATTATCTGCTGGTCCGGCACTATAAAAAAGACTCATGAACGAATTCATTTCATGTGTGTGGTAATAACAAACATCGGGAATTAATAATTTATAGAGTAAAGTAAAACTTAGTACAACCATTAAAATAGCTCCTAAACCAATATAAACCCATTTTAAAGTAGTGCTTTTTTTCATTTGAGATTTGCTTTGATTTACATATTATAATTCAAACTAAATTAATTCTCGCTTCAGATTATTTTATTGATTTTTTATAATTCAATTTTAATTATTATTTATTCATTCATTTAATTTTATATAGAAATCTATCAAGAAAATCTTGTCCGAAAACCATAATAATAGCATTTCTAAACTCTAATGTTAATTAATTTTTTAGTTTTATGTCAAATTCTTCTGCAACTTTTAGAATTATTGGGCTTACAGGTTGAATTAAATCATTGTATTCAAATATTGAATTTACATTTTTTTTATTAATTAATAACATTTTTCCGTTTATATAAGACCAAATCAGATGAATTTCATTAGAGATTTTATAATCAATTTTATCTTTTTCTTCTTTACTTAATGTTTGATAAGTTTCATAATATTCTAAATTCGGAAATTTGCCAAACTTCTTATTTGTCAATTCAAGTAATACTAATTTTTCGAGTTGACTACTTTTTGTAATTTTGTTATTTACCATAATTTTTTTTAAATTAATTTCTCATTTCTAGTAATACTTAAAAAATCAATTTTTGTTACAAAACGATATTAAAAAAGAATTATGGAAAATCAAGTTTAAAAAATTTTAAGTTATTTGTAAACCAAAAACCCTACCTCTCCCCACCAAAAATCTCCTTCACCGCTTCCACATAACTTCTCGGATTCTGAGCTTTTTTAATCTTTTTCAATGTCTTTTGTGGGCTGGAGAACGAAGTGGAAAAGTATTCCCAAAAACCTAGCATTTTCATTTATAAAAAAAAGTTAACTGAAAAAATATCCAATTAACTTTTCATATTTTGAATGGATAAATTTAATACATTTTAATTTTAACCAACGCTTCATCGGCGAGACTTTCTGTTAAACCAACTGAGCCGCTTGTTTGGATTAATTTACTTTTTAAAAAGTCGGGCAATCCGTTCAGCGATTTATCGTCGTCGATGATGATGAATTTTTCATCCACATTTTTCGTGTTAAACCATTGTAAAAGTTCTTCTTTTCGATTCAAATGATTCGGATTCTTTGGAAGTCGCATAATTTTATTTACGTTGATGTTTCTTCGTTTAAAAATGTTGTTCCATTCTTTCAACGTGTATTTGTATTTGTGAGAAGTAGTCAATACAATATTAGCACTTGAACTAGAAATAATTCTATCAAGCGACCGAACGGCATTTGAACTAAACGCAGGGAAACCGTCTTCTAAAATTTCGGGTTTTCGCCATGCGTTGGCAGGTACCATCACTCCATCTATGTCTAAATATAGTAACATGATGCAAATGTAAAAAGTAAATCTTAAATGAATTTTTTTTTCTTTTCAGATATAAATAAAAATCTAGCATTTACTTTTCCTCACCAAAAATCACCTTCACCGCTTCCACATAACTTCTCGGATTCTGAGCTTTTTTAATCTTTTTCAACGTCTTTTGTGGGTTGGAGAAGGAAGTGGAAAAGTATTCCCAAAAACCTAACATTTTCATTTTGATAGGTGTGGGGCCGGAAAGAGCAGCATCGTATTCCTGGTAAATCGTGTCGTGGAATTCCTTGAAGATTTGCCAACGATTGGCCGGGTATTCTGTGGTGTTGTTTTTAATCATACTTGGCAAAAACGGGTCGGCAATCAAACCGCGACCAATCATAAAATGATCAATACCGGGGAAACGTTCCTGCATTTCTTTAAACTTGGCTACCGAAGTGATATCGCCGTTGTAATAGAGTTTGTGTCTGGTGTTTTCGGTGCAGCGTTGAAAGGCTTCTAAATTCACTCCACCGTTGTACAATTGTTTACCAATTCGAGCATGAATCGCAATGTTTTTAATTGGGTATTGATCCAAAATCGGAAAGACATCTAAAATTTCTTCGGGATGTTCGTAGCCCATTCGCATTTTCATGGAAACAATGACGTCGGTTTCGTTGTGCACTCGATTTAAAATATGGTCAATTCGTTGAGGTTCGCAAATTAATCCGGAACCCATTCCTTTTTTGGTCACCATCGGGTAGGGACAACCTAAATTCCAGTTCAGTTCTTTGTAACCTAATTCCTGAATGTATTTCACCACAAACAGAAACTCATCGGCATCATTGGTCATCACTTGCGGAATCAATTCGGATACTTTGTTGTTTTCCGGTTGCAAATCACGTTGGTACGAATTTTTAATCACCAATTTTCCATCCAAACGAATATAAGGAGCATAAAACGTATCAATTCCACCAAAATAGTGATGAAACGCATTTCGAAATCGGAAATCGGTGAAACCTTGCAAAGGCGAAGAAAGTAGGGTAGGACTCATGCTTAAAATTGAGTCGTAAAGATAAGCGAAAAGGAATTAATTTTATTCCAACTCAATCTTATCTAAAACCAACTGAAACGATTCGTTCTTTTTGTTACCGATTAAAAAGACAATTTCTTCAAAATATGCACTGTGAAAATTAGGCAATTTTAGGGTTTGCCCTCTAAATGAGGGGTATAAATCTTTCAAGTTGATTTCAATGGTTTCCCACTTACCGGAAGTTTTAAAAGTCGTAATATAAGAAAAATAGGTTGTTTTTTTGTCTTTTATTCTGAACTGATAGTCTTTTCCATCTCCTTTTAAACGGATTCGAATTTTGCTGGTTTTTGTCACCTTGATTTTTTCAAATTGATACCGAACAGAGGAAAAACCACCATTGTTTTCTAATGATACATTTCCGGCAAAAACCCCATTTCCTTCCGCATCAATAGAAAATTTCCCTTGTGACAAACCGCCCATTACTCCATCGTCAATTATTCGCCAATCGCTTGGAGAAGTGTTTTTATTGAAGTCGTATACAACTGTTGTATTCATGATCAAGAAAAGTGTAAAAATATAATTCATAGTAAAAGTTTTTATAAAGTTAATCGTAAAGTTTGAATGATTGTGTTTATTAACAGCTCTTTATTACTTGTTTAATTACTGACTTATCCAATTCTCCAATATCACTTTTCCGTCCGGTGTTAAAATACTTTCCGGATGGAATTGCACGCCTTTAACATCTAAATGTTTGTGTTTGATGGACATAATATGTTGTTCTTTATCAATCGAAGTTACTTCTAATACTTCCGGAATGGAATTAGGATTCATCACCCAAGAATGGTAACGTCCTACTTGGATTTTTTTGGGTAAATTATGGAAAAGTTCATCTTTTGATACAATAGTGATTTCTGAAGATTTTCCGTGATGGACTTTATTTAAATTAAGTAAATGACCACCAAATACCTCTGCTATTGCTTGAAGTCCTAAACAAACACCTAAAATACTTTTTGAAGTGGCATACGTAGTAATGACTTGCTTTAGTAAACCAGCCTCAGAAGGCAAACCCGGTCCTGGAGAAAGCAAGATTTTATCAAAGGGTTGTAACTCTTCCAATACAAATTCATCATTCCGATAAACGGTTACTTGGCAATTTAAATCCTCTAAATAGTGGACTAAATTATAGGTAAAACTGTCGTAATTGTCGATGATGATTACTTTTTTCATAGTGAATTTTAGAAAAGTAAAAGTAGCAATAAATTAGGCTAAAAAGCAAAAAAAATCCTGACACTTTCGCATCAGGATTTCCAGCAATTTTTCCCATTTATGATTAGTACACTAAAGTAACTGTCAATTCGAAATTGTCATCGATAGCTTTATCACCTAAATTATCAAAGAACGAACCTGAACCGTATTTGATGTCATATTTTGTTCTGTCTACTTTGAATGATGTTCTAGCCGTACCTGCACCAGTAGCAATGTCAAAAGTAACCGGTAATGTTTTTCCTTTAATGGTTAAATCAGCCGTAACAGTATAAATATCACTTCCTTTTGCTGCAATCTTTTTGAATTCTAATGTAGCAGTGCCAAATTTATCTACTCCAAAAAAATCATCAGCCTTTAAGTGACCTTCTAATTTTTCTTTTCCTTTACCTGCTTCAAGATCAGCAACCGCAATTGTTTTCATGTCTACCACAAAAGAACCACCTTTTAGTTTATTTTTCTCAAAAACCAACGTTCCTGAGCTAAAGTTGATGGTACCATCATGTTGACCGGTTACTTTCTTTCCAACCCAAGTGATTTTACTCTTTTCAAGGTTGATTTTTTTGTTTTGTGCAGTAGCTGTTAATGTGGTTGCTACTAAAAATAATGCTAATACAATTGTTTTTAAATTTCTCATTGTTTACTAGTTTTAAAGTTATTGATTATAAATTGATAAATAATTCGTTAATTGGTTTACGCACTTTTGCGTAATGTTGTGTAGCATCATCTTCATGACGATATCCGATTGTGGCTAATAAAGAAGCGTTCAATCCTTTTGCGGGTAATCCTAAAATTTCATTCACTTTTTCAGGTTCAAAACCTTCCATTGGTGTAACATCAATTTTTAATTCAGCAGCGGCATTCATTAAGTTTGCTAAAGCAAGGTAGGTTTGCTTGGATGTCCAAATATTGCGTTGTTCTTCCGGTAAACCTGTAATTTTCATTTTCATGAAATCGGCATAACCTTTAACACTTTCAACAGAAATCCCTCTAGTTTCAGCCATTAGATTGATATAATTGTCAATTTCAGTTTCTCCAAAGTTAGTTACATTTGCAAAAACAAGTAGGTGAGAGGCATCCACAATTTGGGTTTGGCCCCATGCAGCCGGTTGAATTTGTGCTCTTACTTCAGGATTTTCAATAATTAAAATTTTATAAGGTTGTAAGCCATAAGAAGAAGTGCTCAATTGAATGGCTTCTTTTAACGTTTCAAAGTCTTCAATTGAAATTTTTTTGGAAGCATCAAACTTTTTCGTAGCATAACGCCATTTTTGATTGGTAATAAAATCGCCCATTTTTTTTTAAAGTTAAATTGTTCTGTATTTTTCTAATAAATTATTCAAATTTTCTAATTCATCTGAAGATAAATTGTTGGAAAACAACCTCTCATGAGCTTCAATTTTGGGATCTAAATCCGCTAATAGTTGTAAACCTTTTTCAGTAATTGTCACTTCCATTTTGCGTCTGTTTTCTTCGCAAACTTCTCTGTTTACTAATCCTTTTAAAAGTAATTTATCCACTAATCGAGTAGTGTTACTCGTTTTAGCTATCATGCGTTCTTGTATTACACACATGTTAGCAGGCTTTCCTTTTTGCCCACGAAGAATACGCAATACATTAAATTGTTCAACCGACAAATCAAAGGATTTTAAAATCTCATTAAACGAATCCGCAATCACATTTTGAGTGAACATAATGTTCAACACTGTTCGCTTTTCTACACTTATAGGTGAATTGGATTTTATGATTTCTTCTATCTTCATTTGTAATTACAAAATTTGTATGTACAAATGTAGTGGTTTAATTTAATTGTATATACAAATGTCTATTAAATTTTTGTTAAAGATTTTATAGCAGAGTTGTGAAGCCTTATTTTTATAGAATAATTGTATTTTATAGATGAGAGGTAAGACAATGCTTTTATTGATTCTGTTTCAATTTATTTGGATATCCAATTGTTTTTCACAAGTGAGGTCTAATCCTAAACCTTTAAAAGTATATGAAAAAGATGGGAATAGAGTAAAGTCTTTCAATTTTGATGGACTCGAATCATATTTGAATCAAAAGAATGATACCCTTTATGTGATTAATTTTTGGGCCACTTGGTGTGTGCCTTGTGTGAAGGAATTGCCTCATTTTGAAAAGTTAAACCAAAAATACAAAAAAAGTAAATTTAAATTGATTTTGATAAGTTTAGATTTTCCTAAGATGATTGAAAGTCGGGTAATTCCTTTTATTAAGCAAAAAAAATTAAAAGCAGAAGTGATTGTTTTGAATGATCCTGATGCCAACAGTTGGATTGAAAAAGTAGCCAAAGAGTGGTCAGGAGCCATTCCGGCAACGGTAATTTACAGAAATCATAAGCGAGAGTTTTATGAACAATCGTTTACAGAAGAAGAACTTGAAACAGAAATAAAAACATTTATCAACTAAAATTAATACGATGAAAAAAATCAAAATTGCTTTTTTAGTAGTTGCTACCGGTTTAATCACGGCATTCAACACTTTAACGCCGTCTGGGTACGAAATTGGTTCTATCGCTACCGACTTTTCTTTAAAAAATATAAATGACAAAATGGTTTCTTTAAAAGACTTTAAAGAGGCGAAAGGTTTTATTGTCATTTTTACCTGTAATCATTGTCCGTATGCGGTGGCGTATGAAGACAGAATCATTGATTTGGATAAGAAATATAAAAAGTTAGGTTACCCTGTGATTGCCATCAACCCCAATAATCCGGAAAAACAAAAAGACGATAGTTTTGATAAAATGAAAGTCCGTGCCAAAGAAAAAGGGTTTACATTTCCCTATTTATTTGATGATGGACAAAAAATTTATCCGCAATACGGAGCAACGAAAACCCCACATGTTTACATTTTACAAAAAACTGACAAAGGAAATGTTGTACAATATATTGGTGCCATCGACGATAATCACAGTGATGCATCAGCCGTAAAGCAAAAATATGTGGAAGAAGCTGTTGATGCCTTACTAAAAAATCAAGAAGTAAAAGTAAAAACAACTAAAGCGATTGGTTGTTCGATAAAAGCTTAGGGAAGTAGCTGAGCTGCTGAGTGCCTGAGTACCTGAGTATTTTTCTCAGCAACTCAGCATCTCAGTAACTCAGTAACTCAGTAACTCAGCATCTCAGTAACTCAGAACCTCAAAAAAAATGAACTTACAAGAACAACAATGGTGGGCCGATGCCCAAAATGATGAAAACGCCGTCATTCTAGATTTACGTACACCGGAAGAATTTGAAAACGGAATTATTCCAAATGCCATCAACATTGATATTTATAAAGGACAAGGATTTATTTATCAATTAGAAGAATTAGACAAGTCAAAAACCTACTATGTTTATTGCCATGCCGGAAGTCGCAGTGCAAAAGCGTGTGAAGTCATGCAACAATTAGGATTTGAAAAAGCATTTAATCTTCTGGGTGGAATTTCGGCATGGAATGGTCCGATTGTGGAACCAAACTAATTGAAATAATCGTATTTTCTATTCTTTTTTTTCATAATTTTATCTTTAATAACCAAAAAAATAATCCTTATGAAAAAAAATGTAGGCAATACAGATCGCTTTGTTAGAGTCATGTTTGGCATCATACTGTTGATTTTATTTATGTCCGGTGCAATTGAAAACAATCTTATTCAATGGATTGTTTTGGGTGTAAGCTTAATTTTAATCATTACGGCTTTTACTACTTTTTGTCCGTTGTATGCTTTGGTAGGTAAAAACACTTGCGAAGTGAAGAAAAAGAAATAATTAATAACAATAATGAATTCAACCACGTTTATTCGTGGTTTTTTTATGCAAAAAAGTGATAAAATAAGCAAACGATTTCCTATTTTAGCGATTCGATAATGCATTCAATAAATCGCTAAACTGTTAACTAATTATTCCAAAAATTGAAACAAGAAGGTAAAATAATATTATTTTTATTACTTGTATTGTCAATAGGTATAATTGCTTTTACGACAAATAAAAATTCAATAGATGAAGATATTTTAGCTTATATTGTTGATATAAAAAAACAAGATTTGCAATTTTATTGGAAAGATGACAATGGCCAACCATTCAAAAGTATTCAAAATTTAAAAAACTATGTTGAGTTAAAAAACACTACACTCATTTTTGCTATGAATGGAGGAATGTTTAAGAAAGATTTTTCACCACAAGGACTTTTTACACAAAACAAAAAAAATCTTATAGATATTGATACTGATAATGGAAATGGAAACTTTTATTTAAAGCCAAACGGTATATTTTACATTACAACTGATAATATTCCTTTTGTTTGCAAAACAGATGTATTTAAAAACAAAGGAAAAGTAAAATATGCAACACAATCGGGACCAATGTTAATTATTGATGGTAAAATGCACTCTGCATTTAAGGAAGGTTCAACAAATTTGAATATCAGAAATGGTGTTGGTATTTTGCCTAATAATAAAATAGTATTTGCCATGTCTAAAAAGGAAATTAACTTTTATGACTTTGCTAAATATTTTCAAAGTTTAGGATGTAAAAATGCTTTATATCTTGATGGTTTTGTTTCAAGAACTTATTTACCAGAAAAAAATTGGACACAAACTGATGGAAATTTTGGAGTAATAATTGGTGTAACTAAACAGAAAAACAAATAATTAATAAATTTAAGGAAGAAAGGATATTATTAATAGTAATTTTATAAAAAAGTGGATTCAATACTTATATGCTATTTTGTGTTTCAAATCAAGTATTGTCTTGACATTCAGTAAATGTCTTTTAACCGCTTTATAACTAAAGTAAAAACAATACAATTACAATTTATGATAACAGAAGCACAATTTCGAAGCGAACTTCAGCTCATCATACAAAACGGAATCAGAGAAGATATAGGCGAAGGCGATCACAGTTCCTTGGCTTGTATTCCAATTTCAGCTACCGGAAAAGCAAAATTATTGGTTAAAGATGAAGGAATCATTGCCGGTGTAGAATTTGCCAAAATGATTTTTAACCATGTAGATGCCGATTTAAATGTAGAAACTTTTATTCAAGATGGAAGTTTTGTAAAGTATGGCGATGTTGTTTTTCATGTTTCGGGAAGTTCACAATCGATTTTAAAAGCGGAACGGTTGGTGCTCAATTCGATGCAACGCATGAGTGCGATTGCCACCAAGACCAAGAAATATGTGTATTTATTGGAGGGAACCAACACTAAAGTATTAGACACCCGAAAAACAACTCCCGGATTTCGTGCGGCAGAAAAATGGGCGGTAAAAATAGGGGGTGGCGAAAATCATCGTTTTGCGTTGTATGATATGATTATGCTGAAAGATAATCACAATGATTTTGCAGGCGGAATTTCAAATGCGATTCAAAAAACGAAAGATTATTTAACAGAAAACAAATTGGATTTAAAAATCATTGTAGAAGCCAGAAATCTTGCTGAAGTGAAAGAAATACTCAATAGTGGTGGTGTTTACCGCATTTTGTTAGACAACTTTGATTATGAAATGACCAAAGAAGCCGTAGCTTTAATTGGAAATGAATGTTTAACTGAAAGTTCCGGGAACATCAATGAAAATACCATCCGTCAGTATGCAGCATGTGGGGTGAATTATATTTCATCGGGTGCGTTGACCCATTCTGTGTATAATATGGATTTGAGTTTAAAGGCTTTTTGAGAAAGGATTTTACAGTATTCAGTCTCAGTCGCAGTTTTCAGTTGTAGAAGTTATTTAGTAGTAAGAAATCAGTTTTAACCAGCGTTTTGCTATAGTAAATCTGTCAAATCAGTGTTCCAAAACAATTAAAATAATAGTTCATAAGACAAAAAGATGTCATTAGAAATAGAAGAAAAACTTGAAAAAATACCAGTGATTAACCACTTGGTCAGATTGATGAAAAGCATCAAACTACCCTGGTTAGAAGGTTTGTCGTTCTATGATTTAATGGAGTTATACATCATCGGAATTGCACAAGGAGCTTTTTCGTATCGTGCGGGTGCCATTGCGTTTAGCTTTTTTATGGCATTGTTTCCTTTTGCATTGTTTATTTTAAACTTGATTCCGTTTATTCCAATAGAAAATTTTCAAGTTGATTTTTTAAATTTCGTAGAAGATGGCGTTCCTCCCAATACATTTGAAGCTATTAAATCGATTATTGATGATATTTTGAACAATAGTTATAAAGGGTTGCTTTCGTCCGGTTTTATTTTGTCCATTTTTTTAATGTCGAATGGAATTAACGCAATCCTTGGTGGATTTGAGACCTCTTATCATATTACGATTTCCCGCAGTTTTATTCGTCAATATTTGATTGCATTAGGAATGTCGATTTTGTTTTCACTTATATTAATTGTGACGGTTGCCGCAATTGTAGTATCTGAAGTGGTAATTCAAAAAATTCAATTAAATGAAATTGTGAATACGGATATATCTTTTATTGAAATTATTCGTTATGGTTTCGTTGTATTAATGGTTTTGATTACAACATCATTACTATTCAAGTTTGGTACGAAACAAACTTCAAAAATTGCATTCATTAGTATAGGCTCCGTTTTTACAACGATTTTAATAATACTGTCCTCTTATATTTTCGGAATTTATGTGGTGAAATTTGCTAAATACAACGAACTTTACGGTTCAATTGGAACCTTGTTGATTTTAATGTTTTACATTTGGATAAACTGCATGGTATTATTGTTGGGTTTTGAACTCAATGCGACCATCAATAAACTAAAAAGAAAAAACCTCTACGATTAATTTTCAACGCCAAAATCGAATATATGCCTTATTTTGTTGAAGTAATATTGCCACTCGCACTCGATAAAACTTTTACCTATCAAATTTCGGAGACAGAATTTCAGTTTATTCAACCCGGAATGCGAATTGCCGTTCCGTTTGGGAAAAATAAAATTTTTACTGCTCTTTCTATTGATACGCATGAAAATCCGCCAACCTTATATGAAGCGAAAGAAATTCATCAGATTTTAGATGAAGTACCTATTGTTAATTACATTCAAATCAAACTTTGGCAATGGATTGCTTCGTATTATATGTGCAGCATTGGCGAAGTTTATAAAGCCGCTTTACCATCGGGTTTTTTGTTGGAAAGTGAAACCATTATTTCCTTAAAATCAAATGAGAACATCAACGAAACTGAACTTTCTGATGATGAATTTTTAGTTTTTGAAGCCCTTCAACATCAGAGTTCCATAAAAGTTAATGATGTTGTGGAAATATTGAACAAAAAAAATATTTTCCCATTGTTACAAAAGCTTCTGAACAAAAACATCATTCAATTACAAGAAGAAATTCATGAGCAATATAAACCGAAGTTGGTTCGCTACATAAAACTTCATCAAAATTATACCAACCATGAAGCGTTGAATGTTTTATTACAATCCTTAAAAGCAGAACGTCAAAAAGAATTGATTTTGGGATTTTTTCAAATATCAGCAACAGATAAAAAACCAATTTCTGCTAAACAATTGCTTGATTATACAAAAGTTGATAGTTCAGTTTTAAAAAAATTAGTAGAAAAAGAAATTGTTGAAGAATATCATTTGGTGCAAGATCGAACAGATTTTATTACTGATGTGGCAGAAAAATCAATCACGCTTAGCGAAATACAACAAAAAGCATTCGACGAAATTAAACAACAATTTCTTTCAAAAGAAGTGTGTTTGTTGCACGGCGTAACATCCAGTGGAAAAACTGAAATATACAGCCAATTGATTTGGGAATATATTGAAGCCGGAAAACAAGTCCTTTTTTTATTACCTGAAATTGCGTTAACTACACAATTAGTAGCACGTTTGCGTCGCTTTTTCGGGAATAAAGTAGCCGTTTTTCATTCCAAATACAGCAATAATGAACGAGTAGAAGTATGGAATCAAGTGTTGCAAAACTCACCTAAAGCTCAAGTTGTTATTGGTGCCCGTTCGGCCATGTTTTTGCCTTTTTCTGATTTGGGATTGGTAATTGTTGATGAAGAACATGAACCTAATTTTAAACAAACCGACCCGGCTCCTCGTTATCATGCTCGAGATGCGGTGACGGTTTTGGCAAAATTTCACCATTCAAAAGTGCTTTTAGGTTCTGCAACACCAAGTTTGGAAACCTATTACAATGTACAAAACCAAAAATACGGTCTGGTTGAACTTTTTCAACGTTACAATAATGCTCCTTTGCCGGAAGTTGTGTTGGTTGATTTGAAAGATAAATATTTCCGTAAACAAATGAAAGGACATTTCAGTGATACGTTGATTGAAGAAATTTCAGCAAGTTTATCGTTGGGAGAACAAGTGATTTTGTTTCAGAATAGGAGAGGATATGCACCTTTATTGGAGTGTATGACGTGCGGTCACGTCCCACAATGTCCGAATTGCGATGTCAGTTTGACCTATCATAAATTTAAAAACCAGTTACGTTGTCATTATTGCGGACATTCGATTGCGAAACCAACCAACTGTCATCAATGTTCCAGTGTAGATTTAACGACCAAAGGTTTTGGAACGGAACAAATTGAATTGGAATTAGCTTCACTTTTCCCCAATAAAAAAATCCAACGAATGGATCAAGATACCACTCGTGGAAAATTTGGCTATGATAAAATCATCGATAAATTTCAAAATCGGGAAGTTGATATTTTGGTGGGTACGCAAATGCTCGCCAAAGGATTGGATTTTGATAATGTGAGTTTGGTAGGCATTTTAAATGCAGACAACATGTTATATTTTCCTGATTTCAGAGCTTTTGAACGCAGTTATCAAATGATGGCACAAGTATCCGGTAGGGCAGGACGTTCGGATAAAAAAGGAAAAGTGGTCATTCAAACCTATAATCCGAACCACAACACAATACAGCAAGTAACGCACAATAATTATGTTGGGATGTACAAAGAGCAAATTTATGAGCGTCAAATTTTCAACTATCCGCCTTACTATCGATTAATAAAGATTACGTTAAAGCACAAAGATTTTGAAAAAGTCAAAGAAAGTGCCATGTGGTTATACCAAGTGCTTGCTCAAAATATGAAAATTCCTGTTTTGGGTCCGGAAGAGCCTATGATAAACAGAATAAGAAATGAATATTTGAGAACCATCTTGATTAAAATTCCTGAAAACGTTTCACAAACAGAAACAAAAAAAACTATCCAGAAAATACTGAATAGTTTTGATGTGATTCCGCAATATCGTTCTGTAAAAAGAACGGTAAACGTTGATTTTTATTAAGCGATAGCTAATGCTTTTTTCAAATCGTCTTTTTTGTTTCGGCTTAACGGAATTTTAGTCACTCCGATTTCAGCAAATTTACTATTGAAGCGTTCAATTTTGTCAATATTCACGATAAATGATTTGTGAACACGCAAGAAACGATCTTTAGATAAATCATTTTCAAAAGATTTCATAGTTGAAAGTACAAGATTACTATCCTCATCGGTAACTACTTTAACATAATCACCATATGCTTCAATCCATTTAATTTTAGAAGTATAAACTTTTAACTTTTTCAGGTTACTTTTAATAAAGATGTAATCACCTTCTTCTTCCGTTACTTCATGACGCAATTTGTGTAATTCAATTGCTCTTTTAACAGCAGAATCAAAACGCTCTACTGAAATTGGTTTTTGTAAGTAATCGGTGGCATCATAATCAAAAGCTTTTACGGCATAATCCGCTTTTGAGGTGATAAAAATAATCTGAGGCTTGTTTTTTAGACCATCAAGGAAATCAAAACCATTGATAATTGGCATTTCAATGTCCAAGAAAATTAAATCAACAGAGTGTATGGACATACAACTCTTCGCTTCGATAGCATTGGAGAAATCACCAACTAATGTTAGGTTTTGGTGATTATTCACTAGTTTTGTAATGATCATTCGTTGAATCGAACTATCATCTACGACAACACAATTTAGTTTCATAATACGATTAATTATAGATTTGGTGAAGCAAACATAGTGCATTTCATCGATAAAAACTAATTTTTTTCGGTTTTTTTTGCGTTATGTCGATTTTTGTTGATTTATGGTTGTTAATTAAAAAGAAATGATTACTTTTGCACCCAATTTAACATTTTTAAAGTAAATTATTATGAATCATTATGAAGCTGTTTTCATCTTGAATCCCGTTTTATCTGAGCAGCAGGTAAAGGAAACAGTAAGCAAATTCGAAGATTTTCTTACGTCCAAAGGGGCACAGATGGTATCAAAAGAGGATTGGGGACTAAAAAAATTAGCCTATGAGATCCAACACAAGAAAAGTGGTTTTTACCATTTATTCGAATTCAAAGCTCCTGCAGATGCAATTTTAGGTTTTGAAACTGAATTAAGACGTGACGAAAGAATTATGCGTTTCTTAACGGTAAGTTTAGACAAACATGCTATTTCTTGGGCAGAAAGAAGAAGAGAAAAATTAAAAGCTAAAGCGTAATCATTATGTCAACAATAGAGCAATCAGCAAAAGGAAAAAAAGAAGGAGATATCAGATATCTTACTCCTTTGAATATTGATACGAACAAAATTAAAAAATACTGTCGTTTCAAAAAATCCGGTATCAAATATATTGATTATAAAGATGCAGACTTTTTATTGAAATTTGTGAACGAGCAAGGTAAAATTTTACCAAGACGTTTAACCGGTACTTCTTTAAAATACCAAAGAAAAGTGTCAGTTGCAGTGAAAAGAGCAAGACATTTAGCGTTAATGCCATATGTGGCGGATTTATTAAAATAATCATTAATTAAGTTGTTGCCTCGCCACTGGTGGGCTAACTTCTACAAAAAAGGACATCAACATGGAACTAATCTTAAAACAAGACGTTCAAAATTTAGGTTTTAAAGACGATATCGTTTCGGTTAAACCGGGTTACGGAAGAAACTATTTAATTCCTCAAGGATTTGCCACTTTAGCTACTCCTTCTGCAAAGAAAGTATTGGCTGAAAATTTAAAGCAAAAAGCTCACAAAGAGCAAAAATTAGTGGATGATGCTAAAAAATTAGCAGAAACATTAAAAGCATTAGAAATTAAAATCACAGCTAAAGCTGGTGGTGAAAAATTATTTGGTTCGGTTACCAATATTGATATTGCTGAGGCATTAGAAAAAGCAGGTCAACCAATTGATAGAAAATTCATCACTTCAGGTACAGTGAAAAGAACCGGTAAATACAGTGCATCTGTTCGTTTACACAGAAATGTTGTAATTGACTTACCTTACGAAATCATTGCTGAATAATTTTATCAGTATAGCATATCAAACCCTGTCATTCGGCAGGGTTTTTTATTTTTATTTCGATTAGAAAATAAATCATGTACATTTGTCAAAATTTTTGAAATGGCACAATTTATCAAAATTTATCCGCAAAATCCGAACGAAGCAGCCATTGCAAAAGTAGTGAAGGTTTTGAAAGAAGGTGGTTTAGTTATTTATCCCACTGATACCGTTTACGGATTAGGTTGTGATATTACCAATACAAAAGCCTTAGAGCGGATTGCAAAAATCAAAGGCATTAAACTTGAAAAAGCTAATTTTTCTTTCATTTGCCACGATTTGAGTAATTTATCCGATTATGTCAAACAAATTGATACCCCAACATTTAAAATTTTAAAACGATCATTACCCGGTCCTTATACCTTTATTTTACCTGGAAATAATAATTTACCAAAAGAATTTAAAAAGAAAAAAACGGTCGGAATTCGTGTTCCGGATAATGCTATTGTGTTAGAAATTGTTAAACAATTAGGCAATCCTATCGTATCTACTTCTATTCACGATGAGGATGAAGTTTTAGAATATTCTACTGACCCTGAATTGATTTTTGAAAAATGGCAAAATCTTGTCGATGTAGTAATTGATGGTGGTTATGGTGATAATCAACCGTCAACTATTATTGATTTATCGGAAGGTGAACCGGTTGTTATCCGAGAAGGAAAAGGTGATATTGATATTTTTTAAACAAAAAAAAACGCCTCAGTTGAGACGTTTTTTTACTTCATTCTTAGGTATTATTTGGATTGATTTTTCATTTCTTTTTCAATCATATCATAAAACTCATCGATTTTAGGCATTACGATAATTCTGGTTCTGCGATTAGCCGCTCTGTTTTCAACAGTATTGTTGGCCACTAAAGGTAAATGTTCACCTCTTCCGGCTGCAATCAATTGTTTTGGATTTACTTTATGCGTTTCAGTTAATACTCGAACAACCGCAGTGGCACGTTTTGCACTCAAATCCCAGTTGTCAAGTAAAACACCATTTCTGTAGGGAACATTATCGGTGTGACTTTCTACCATACATTCAAAGTTGGGTTTGTCGTTCACTACTTTTGCAACTTTACCTAAAATTTCTTTAGCACGGTCACTGATTTCATAACTACCGGATTTGAATAATAATTTATCTGCAATCGAAATCATTACTACTCCTTTTTCAACATTCACTTGAATGTCCGGGTCAGAAATACCAACTGCACCTTTTAAACTGGTAACCAATGCTAAAGTAACACTGTCTTTACGCGTTAAAGCATCTTGTAAACGGGATATTTTTAAATCTTTTTCTTTTAAACTTTCTAGTGATTTTTCTAAGTTTTCAGCTCCTTTGGCAGATAACATGGTCATGTTACCTACATTACTGATTAAATCTGAATTGGTTTTCTTTAAATCAGCAATCTGACTGTTTAACAAATCTTTTTCAGACAAACACATGTTTAATTTAACAGTCGTAGAATTTAATAAATCTTGGCATTCTTTGTTTTTGGCTTCTAACTCAGCGATTTTTTTCTTTGTTCCACAAGAGGTGAACGTTAATGCTACTACGGATAATACTAAAACGACTTTTTTCATATGGATTGATTTTTGATTTTACAAAATTAACGCTTAACTATTGTTTATACCAAATTAGAAATAGATAAACTATTGTTAATTTTTGTCTGCAAATATCGTGCTATTTTTGATGAAATACTCAAAAACAATGCTTGTTTTATGGTAATAGAAAACGTTATTGTTTGATTTTCTTTTGTTTATGGTTTTAAAAAATAATGCATAAAAAGAAAAGTGAGCTTTTAAAATGGATATAAAATGCTTTAACTTTCCTTTGAATAGCAATTGAATTCCGGCAATCCCATCTAAAATCAACCTTCCAAAAAGTATAAATAGTAATGATTGAGTAGGTAAATTTTTAGTAAGCATCAACAATGAATTCCTAAAATTCAAAAAAGTTTTTCTTGGATTGGAAGATGATAAAGTTCCACCGCCTAAGTGATAAACGGTTGATTGTCCACAATAAAAAGTATCGTAACCGCGATTGAAACTCCTCCAACATAAATCGATTTCTTCTTGGTGAGCAAAAAAATCAGTATCGAAACCCTTTAACTCACGAAACACATTTTTTCGAATAAAAAAGCAAGCTCCGGATGCCCAAAATATTTTTCGAGTGTCATTGTATTGTCCTTTGTCTTCCTCAATCGTATCAAAAATGCGTCCACGACAATACGGATAACCAAACTTGTCAATAAATCCGCCACCGGCACCGGCATATTCAAAATGAGTTTTCTTTTTGTAATCTAAAATTTTGGGTTGAACAATCGCCGTATTCGAATGTTGCTCAAAATGGGATAGAATAGGTGTGAGCCAGTTTTCTGTCACTTCAATATCGGAATTGACCAAACAATAGATTTCTTCCTCAATGTTTTGTAAACCTTCATTATAACCTTGTGCAAAGCCAAAATTTTCTTTATTTTGAATGATTTTAACAGAAGGAAAATCTTCTTTCAAAACCAATAAAGAATCATCTGTTGAAGCATTATCAATCACGTAAATCGTTGCTTCAGACGAATACTTGACCACCGAAGGTAAAAACTCTTTTAAAAGTTTAGCTCCGTTCCAATTCAGAATTACAACTGCGATTTTTTTCAAAATGATTATGTTATTGCGTTATAACTAGGAATATCTTTCAAAAACAAATAACTTTCTTTCTCCAAATCCATTTGGCAAAAATAGTGATTCAATCCGTTGGTAACCATTAAATAATAGGCTTTTAAAGTCAAATTATACCGGGCAATTTGATCAAAAACGTTTTGTGAAATGGATACATTTGGTTGTTTGCATTCAACTACTAAAAAAATAGTTCCATTGGGTTGAAAAACAACAATATCGTAACGTTTGGTTAAACCATTTATTTTAATGACTTTTTCTACATTAATCAACGATTTCGGATAGTTTTTTTCGACCATTAAAAACTGCACTACATGTATGCGTACCCATTCTTCCGGAGTTAGCACCACAAATTTTTTCCTGATTTCATCAAAAACCAACAAGTTATTTTCACTATTTTTGAAGCGAAAGGAATAGTCGGGAAAATTCAGTTTTTGCATACCGCAAATGTACTTATTTTAAACAAAAAGCCAACTTATTCGCCAAGACAAGCTCTATCATGGATGAAATTGTAAAAATTATAAGCGATATTAAAAACGGAAACATCAAACCTATTTATTTTTTAATGGGTGAAGAACCGTATTATATTGATAAATTAACGGAATATATTGAAGATAATGTATTGTCGGAAGAGGAGAAAGGCTTTAACCAAATGGTGCTGTACGGACGTGATGTAACCGTGGAAGACATTGTAGGCAATGCTAAACGCTATCCAATGATGGCCGACCGACAAGTGGTGATTGTGAAAGAAGCACAAGAACTTTCCAGAACCATTGACAAATTGGAAAGTTATGCCGAAAATCCACAACCCACAACGGTTTTGGTGATTGCATACAAATATAAAACGTTGGATAAACGTAAAAAATTAACCAAAACCATTGAAAAAAACGGACTCCTTTTTGAGAGTAAAAAGTTATATGAAAATCAAGTCGCCGCTTGGATTTCCAGAGTGTTAAAACCAAAAGACTATTCCATTGAGCCCAAAGCTGCCGCGATGTTGGTAGAGTTTTTAGGAACGGATTTGAGTCGTATCAGCAATGAATTAGACAAACTGCAAATCATTTTACCCAAAGGAACAGTCATTAATCCCAATCATATTGAAACGAATATCGGGTTTAGCAAAGATTTTAATCAGTTTGAATTCCGAAAAGCTATTGGCGACCGCAACGAATTACAATCTTACCGAATCGCTCAACATTTTTCGCAAAACAAAAAAGAATACCCAATCGTACTAACAATTGGAATGGTATTTGGCTTTTTTTCTGCATTATTACAATACCATGGTTTAAAAGACAAATCTCCGGGAAATGTTTCAAAAGTGATAAAAGTGAATCCCTACTTTTTGAAAGATTATGATGTTGCTTTGAAAAATTATCCGATGAAAAAAGTCAGTTCCATCGTTGCCAAACTCCGCGAAATTGATGTGAAAAGCAAAGGAGTAGGAGCCAATCAACTCAACGATGAAGATTTATACAAAGAGTTGCTGACTACCATTTTTGCAAAATAAAAAACCACCAATCGGAGGAGATTGATGGTTGATATATTATTTGTAAGAAATTAGAACTTCACATTCACTATTTTCGTTTCCCCATTGCGTTTAAACGTAACCGGTAATTCATCACCTGAATTGATTTTTGATAAACAGTTCATATAGCCATACACTTCTTTAATCTCACAATCGCCAATTTTTAGAATCACATCTCCGCCTTGTATTCCTGCTAATTGAGCCGGTCTGTTATCCGTTACACCATCCACATGTAATCCGTCGCCGTGGTCGGTATAATCCGGCATAATGCCTAATGTGACTTTATATTTCGGAGCGGTTTTAGGAGCGTCTGTTTTGGTGGGAACAAATTCAACTTTGTCTAAGGTTGCAATTTCGTTACACACTCTAAAAACATAATCGGTAATGTTGCGTACTCCATAATAATTGATTTTTTCTTCATCATCTGATGGTTTGTGATAATCAGCATGGGTTCCCGTAAAGAAAAACAACACCGGAATATTTTTTAAATAAAAGGAAGTATGATCCGAAGGTCCCATACCGCTTTCGTCCAAAGTCACAGCAAATCCGGCCGGTTTATTTCGTTCTACAATCGATTTGAAGTTGGGATTGGTCCCAATTCCACCCACTGTCAAGTTTTTCATTTCGTTCAAACGACCAATCATGTCTAAATTAATCATGCTGATAATATTCGGATGATTGTTTTTCAACACATTGGCCAATTGTTTCGAACCGATTAGTCCGTCTTCTTCACCAGAGAAAAAGGCAAATAAATAATTTACTTTTTCAGTCGATTTATTTTTAGAATACATACGAGCCAATTCCAGAACTGCCGCCACACCCGAAGCATTGTCATCTGCACCGTTGTGAATTTCTCCTTTTGAATTGGGTTTAGAAGAATGGTTGTGTTCATTCAATCCCAAATGATCATAATGTGCTCCGATCAAGATGGTTTTTGTCGCTTTGTTATCTAAAAAGCCAACCACATTCTTTCCTGAATTTTGTTTAATTTGCGTCGAATCATGCGGATTCAAACGTACTTTATAGTCAAATTTTTGAATATAATTTTTTCCATCATACGGCTTTACACCTATACTTTTTAGTTCCTTTACCAAATAATTGGCCGCCAATTCTTCTCCTTTTGAACCGGTTAATCGCCCTTGTAATTCATCTGATGCCAAGTATGATATATGTTTTTTCAACGATTTAGGTTGCGTCAATTCCGCCTCGTCTTGATCTACCCAATCCGCAATAAACACATTAGTTTCTCTAGGTTTCGATTGCATTCGATTACTCGAAAAAACTAATTTTTTTCCATCCGGTGAAAACATCGGAAAAGCATTAAATTCACTTTCCCACGTAATTTGACGTAAATTTTCTCCGTTGATATCAATCATATACAATTGAAAGTCATACCCTCTGGTTGAATGATGGTTGGAAGAAAATATAATTTTTTGGTCTGACGGATGAAAGTAGGGAGCCCAATTGGCTTTTCCTAAGTTGGTAATTTGCTTTAAATCAGACCCGTCAATATTACAAGTATAAATTTCCATTTCGGATGGAGCAACCAAATTTTGACTCAACAAATCTTTATATTCTTTGATTTCTTCCTCTGTTTTAGGGCGAGAAGAACGAAATACAATTTTCTTGCTGTCATGCGAAAAGAAACATCCCCCGTCATAGCCCAAACCAAAAGTGATTTGTTTTAAATTGGAACCATCAATATCCATGGTGTAAATTTCTAAATCTCCACTTCTTACACTAGTAAAGGCAATTTTTTTTCCGTCAGGTGAAACTACGGCCTCAGCATCATAACCGGGAGAATCAGTTAATTTTTTGGTGATGTTTCCATTTAAATCGGCAATGTAAATATCAAATTCAGGATAAATCGCCCAAAGATATTTTCCATCGGTTGATTTTGGTGGATTGGGACATGCGTGGTTGTCGGCATGTGTAGAAGCATACAAAATATGCTTTCCATCCGGCATATAATAGGAGCAAGTGGTTCTTCCTTTTCCGGTAGAAATCAATTTCAAACTTTTTTCATTGAATTCTTTTTCCTGTAAATCCAACATAAAAATTTGGTCACATGGAACACCAAACGCTTTATTAGTCACCTGAAGGGTTAATTTTTTTCCATCCGGACTAAAATAAGCTTCCGCATTATCGCCACCAAACGTAAGTTGTTTGATGTTTTTTAAGTGACGCTCTTGTGCTCCTAAAATGAAGGTTAGTAATAAAAATGGTAGGACTAGTTTAAATTTGAACATGATTTATTATTTTAAAGATGCAAATATATTAAATCATAACGGCCCTATTAATAATTCATAATACTTTATGTATTGTTCATAATTATTTTGATTTTTTATTAAGACATTATTGTCGATATTTGCATTTCCAAAAAACTAAAATAACTACATCATGGGCATGAATAAGAATACAGTCTTAGCATGGGCAACTTTTATTATGATTATTATGGGTATACTACTAATTGGTTTAGGCATTTATCGATATGCCGATGTGGCCGGTTGGGGTTTTGCTACAGTAGGCATAGGATTTTTAGCCATTGCATGGGTGTTTAATGCATTAAAAGGAAGGGTATAATTTAAAATTACACAACAATGTCAGACGATAAAAAGGTCATCTTTTCGATGTCGAAAGTGAGTAAAACTTACTCTAGCACGAACAAACAAGTTTTAAAAGATATTTATTTGAGCTTCTTTTATGGAGCTAAAATTGGTATTTTAGGTTTAAACGGTTCCGGAAAATCTTCTTTGCTTAAAATTATTGCAGGAGTAGATAAAAATTTTCAAGGCGATTTGGTTTTTGCTCCGGGTTACAAGGTGGGTTACTTAGAACAAGAACCACAATTAGACGAAACCAAAACAGTCATTGAAATTGTTCGCGAAGGAGCGGCTGAAATTTTTGCACTCTTAGAAGAATTCAACAAAATCAATGATATGTTTGGTTTGCCGGAAGTCTATGAAGATGCCGATAAAATGCAAAAATTAATGGACCGTCAAGCGGAATTACAAGATAAGATTGATGCAGTAGGAGCATGGGAAATTGATAATAAATTAGAAGTAGCGATGGATGCTCTTCGCACACCGGATTCGGATACGCCAATCAAAGTATTGTCCGGTGGTGAAAAAAGACGTGTGGCTCTATGTCGATTATTATTGCAACAACCTGATGTTTTATTATTAGATGAGCCAACCAACCACTTAGATGCGGAGTCAGTTTTGTGGTTAGAGCAACATTTGCAACAATATCCGGGAACAGTAATTGCCGTAACACATGACCGTTATTTCTTAGACAATGTGGCCGGATGGATTTTAGAGTTGGATAGAGGAGAAGGTATTCCATGGAAAGGAAATTATTCTTCTTGGTTAGACCAAAAATCAAAAAGAATGGAATTGGAAGAAAAAGTAGCTTCCAAACGCAGAAAAACACTTGAACGCGAGTTAGATTGGGTTAGACAAGGAGCAAAAGGTCGTCAAACGAAACAAAAAGCCCGTTTACAGAATTATGATAAACTCTTGAATGAAGATCAAAAAGAGTTGGATGAAAAATTAGAACTTTACATTCCAAACGGACCTCGTTTAGGAACAAATGTTATCAATGCAAATGGTGTTTCAAAAGCGTATGGCGATAAATTGTTGTATGAAGATTTGAATTTTACCCTTCCTCAAGCCGGAATTGTGGGCATTATTGGTCCGAATGGAGCCGGAAAAACTACTATTTTCAGAATGATCATGGGAGAAGAAGCTCCGGATAAAGGAACTTTTTCGATTGGAGAAACCGTTAAAATTGCATATGTTGATCAATCCCATTCTAATATCAATCCTGATAAATCTATTTGGGAAAACTTTTGTGATGGTCAGGAATTAATCATGATGGGCGGAAGACAGGTAAACTCAAGAGCCTATTTAAGTAGATTTAATTTTGGAGGAAGCGATCAAAATAAAAAAGTGGCTACTTTATCCGGTGGGGAGCGTAACCGTTTGCACTTAGCAATTACCTTAAAAGAAGAAGGTAATGTTTTGCTTTTGGATGAGCCAACCAATGATTTAGACATCAATACATTACGAGCATTAGAAGAAGGATTGGAAAACTTTGCCGGTTGTGCCGTGATTATTTCTCACGACAGATGGTTTTTAGATAGGGTTTGTACACACATTCTTGCGTTTGAAGGTGATTCGCAAGTCTATTTCTTTGAAGGAAGCTTTTCCGAATACGAAGAAAACAAACGCAAACGCTTAGGTGGTGATTTGACACCGAAACGTATCAAATACAAAAAATTAGTGCGAAATTAATTTTAATCAAAATCCTGAGCAATCAGGATTTTTTTATTATTAATAGTATATTTGAGCAATATAATGAAGAGAATGTCCCCAAGATTAATTTTACTGCTAATTTTATTAAGTTGTCCCGTTTTTTCCCAACCGTCTGTTCAAGGTAATAGAAAAAAAGAAATACTTCAACTTTTATCCGTTTCAGATAGTTTGCTTTTAAAAGCAGATTATAAAAATTCGTTAGCCTATTCAAATAAAGCATTAACAAATGCCATTAAAATAAAAGAAAATAAATTAATAGCTTTAGCTTATAATTCCATTGGCGGTGTTTATGAAGAAATTTTAGAGATAGATAAATCATTACACTATTACAATAAGGCCATTCAATTTTCTGAAAAAGCTAAAAATGACACGTTAAAAATTTGGTTCTACAATAACATTGGAAATATTTATTTGTATCGAAAAAATGATGTCAATACAGGAATTGACTTTTATATAAAATCTTTGGAGTATGCTGATAAATTTAAAGAAGATGCATCAAAGGTTTTAACAAAACTAAATTTGGCTTGGGCCTATTTTCAACAAAAAGAGTTTGACAAAGCAATCGAGAATGTAGATTTTGCCGAAAAGAACATCGAATTAATGAGATATCCGGATACGGAAGCGTATTTGAATTTATTATTAGGATTAAAATACAGTCATCTTAAGAATGATAAATTAGTAGAATATCATTTTCAAAAAGCCATTGAAATTAGTAAATCCAATCAATTAGATAGTTATCTTTCTGATATTCACGAAGAATATGCTCGATATCTTTTTAATAAAGGCGATTACAAAAATGCATTTATTCAATTGGATTTACATGAAGATGTAAAAGACAGAATTTTTACATCAGATAACATAAAGAGTGTTAATCTAACTGCTTTGAAAATTGAATTGGAAGAATCGAAAAGAGAGCTTGAAAAAATCAATAAAGAAAGAAATCTGCAAAGAGAAAATTTAAAAAAGACCAAAATCATTACTAGTTTGTCTTTGGTATTTATTTTATTGATGATTTTTTTACTTTATTTACTTTACAGAAATGGTATTTTTCGCAAAAAAGTCAATCTTTATTTAGAAGCCAAAAACAAAGAATTGAATCTGGCCAAAGAAAAAGCTGAGGAAGCTTCTAAATTAAAATCACAATTTATTTCTACAATCAGTCATGAACTTCGAACTCCTTTGTATGGAGTTGTCGGTATTACAAATATGTTAGCTGATGAACATAATGAATTAACTAACAGTCCGCATTTGAAATCATTAAAGTTTTCTGCCCGTTATTTATTGTCGTTAGTAAATGATTTACTCCAAATCAATAAAATAGAGGAAAATAAAGTAGTTTTAGAAAACAGTACCTTGAATTTGGAGGATGAAATTCACATGGTTTCCGAATCGCTTTCTTTCATCGCTACCCGAAATAACAATAAAATCATCACAGAAATTGATTCATCAATTCCGGAATATTTGATTGGTGATAAATTGCGATTGTCTCAAATTCTGATGAATTTAGTGAGCAATGCCCTTAAGTTTACTCAAAACGGTGAGGTATATATAAGAGTTAAACTCCAAAATTTTGAGGGAACGCTTTCACATATTCAATTTGAGGTGAAAGATACCGGTGTTGGAATTCCTCAAAAAGATTTGAATAAAATCTTTGAAAAATTTGTTCAAATTGACCGAAAAGAAGATGATTATCAAGGAGCCGGTTTAGGACTTTCTATTGTAAAAAGATTAGTTGAGATTTTTGGAAGTGAAATTTTTGTTGAAAGTGAAGAAGGTAAAGGCACTCGATTTTATTTCACAATAGCTTTTGAAACCGATACCAAAAAAGTTGACGAAATTATCCAAAATATTTCGGTAGATTTATCTGCAGAACAAATCTATAAAGTTTTGGTAGTTGAAGATAATAAAATCAACCAAATGGTTACCCGAAAAATCATGGAGAAAAACAACTTCAAATTTTTGATTGTGGATGATGGTTATGCAGCCATTGAAGCTCTGGGAAAAGAACATTTTGACGTGGTGTTGATGGATATTAACATGCCACTTATCAATGGTTTTGAAACGACACGACTTATTCGTAAAAAAGAAATTACGGTTCCCATTATTGCCTTGACAGCTTTTGCTAAAGACGAAATTACAGATGAAGCTTTTTCGGTAGGAATGAATGATATACTAATTAAACCATTTGAACCATCAAAATTGATTCAATGCATTGAAAAATTGATGAAAAATAACCGTTAATACCAACGCTTTTTATTTTTTTTAGAAGCATCAGATTTTCTGGAAGTGTTATTTTTTTTCGTATTTCGATAATCTTTTTTTGCCGGTTCTTCTGTTTTTGTTTCTTCAATAGCTGTCCATGGATACGGATGATCTTTTATGGTTTTAACATTCACTTTGACTAACTTTTGAATGTCTTTCCAATAGACTTCTTCATCTTTTCCACAAAAAGAAATCGAAATTCCGCCATTTCCGGCACGACCGGTTCTTCCGATGCGGTGTACATACGTTTCCGGAATATTGGGTAAATCAAAATTCAATACATACGGTAAACTTTCAATGTCAATTCCTCGAGCAGCAATATCAGTAGCCACTAAAACAGAAATTTCATTCTTCTTAAAGGCTTCTAAAACCCTTTGACGTGCCGATTGCGATTTATCACCGTGAATGGCTTCAGCATTTACACCATTTTTCTTTAATGCTTTGACCACATTATCAGCACCGTGTTTGGTTCGACAAAAAACTAACAATTGCTTTAATCCTTCGTTTCGAATCAAATGATATAACAATTTTCGTTTGTCTTCTTTGTTTACAAAATAGATGCGTTGCTCCACCGTTTCAGCTGTGGAAGATATTGGTGTAACCGAAACATATTTCGGTTGATTCAAAAAACTATCAGCCAATTCACGAATGGCAATGGGCATCGTTGCAGAAAACAACAAAGTTTGACGATTATCGGGGGTTAATTTGATGATTTTTTTCACATCATTAATAAAACCCATATCCAACATTTGGTCAGCTTCGTCTAAAACTAAGGTGTGTAAATGGTCTAAATCGATAAATCCTTGTTTGTGTAAATCCAATAAACGTCCGGGAGTAACGATTAATACATCCACTCCTTTTTTCAATTGATCTACTTGAGGCACTTGGCTTACGCCACCGTAAATAGTGAGTTGTCTAATGTTGGTATATTTTCCATACGTATCAAAGCTTTCTCCAATTTGAATGGCCAATTCACGAGTAGGCGTAACCACTAATGTTCTAATATATTTGCGTTTTTGTGCGGAACCTACAATTCTATGCAATGTATTCAAAATAGGAATCGCAAAAGCGGCCGTTTTTCCGGTGCCGGTTTGTGCACAACCTACTAAATCATTTCCTTCTAAAATGATTGGGATAGCTTGTTGTTGGATTGGAGTTGGCGAAGTGTAACCTTCATCCGATAAAGCATGTTGTATATTTGAAAGTAAATGTAGGTCTTGGAAAGTCATAGTAAAAAAATTGACTGCAAAGATAGGGTAATTATTTTTGCGACTCTAACATTTGATTTGGAATAAAATTATCCCTCTAAAATACTCTTTGCTTTGACAAAATCGGTCATTAAATACCCAATTAATTTTCCAATGAGTTGTGGATTTTTATCTTCCCCTAAATCCGGTGCTCCTTCACAAATGTGCAAATAAGCAGCATTTGGATGTTGACCAAAATGATGCACAAATTGTCGGGCTTGTTCTACTGAAAAACCACTTGGCGTCATGGCACTGCTGGCTATATTGGGAAGAGAATCCAAATCAATTTCAATTCCGAAGGGTTCATTTTTGATAAAAGTCAACGCTTGGTTCAGTTCTTGTTCAAAATTTTTTACTTTTCGGATGCTGATTTCATCATAGGTATTAAAACGTACTCGGTCTTCAAGGTCTTTTAAACGCATCAACACATTTTTAGAAGTATAGCTTTCATGTAAGCCGTAAATGAAGTATTTTTTTAAAAATCCATCATCAAAAGCATACGAAAACCCATTTCCACTATGGCGACCTTCCAGTATTCTAAAATCAGAATGGGCATCAAGATTTACGGCATTGATGGGTTTCCCTTTTGCTAGAGCAGTTCCTTTTATATTGCCGTATGCATTATTATGTCCGCCACCAATGATTATTGGAATTTTACCTGCTTTAATGATAGTAAAAACGATATGGGAAACTTCTTTATCTATTTTCTCAACCAACGAAGAAAAAGTTTTTCTGTCTTCGGTGTTGAGAAAGTCTAAATTTTCAGCTTTTTTCAATTCTTCCTTCACATCTAAAGCTCCTAGAAGCAGAAGTTGATTTCCCTTGCAAAATCGATTATGTTGAATGTTAGCAATACTTTTTATAGCACTTTCCCATGCGGTAGCTGCACCGGGTCGACCAAAATTGGCACGAACACCAATATCTTCAGGGATTCCGAATAGTACAAACTTGGCTTTACTATGGGTGATAAAGTCAACTGGGTGAACTCCTGAAGGAACCGTTAATATTTTTTCACCAAATTTAATTTCACCACTGCGATGATTGGTAATTTTCCCTAATTCAATTGAAGTGAACGGAATCAGATTTTCCATATAAAAAAATTGTACTCAAAAATACTATTTTTAAGTAAATTACGTTATAAAATTGCATATCGAATCTAAATTAAATTTAACTTTGTCTAAAAATCAACTTAACTTATGGAAAATCAAAACAACAATTCAAAATTAAAAGCTATTATTTTAGTATTATCCTTATTACTGTTAGCCAGTTTAGGATACATGTTTAAAATGAGTTCTGATGCAAAAAAAGTAGAAACAGAACTTTCCTCAGTAACTACTGAAAAAGAATCTGCTTTAGCTGAATTAGCTCAATTGAAATTGACCTACGATGCAGCTATTGCTGAAAACACCTCAATGTCTGAGGAATTAATTGCTGAACGTGACAAAGTTGTCAAGTTGATGGAGGATTTGAAAAAAGCAAAAGTAGATTCAGGAACTTTATCGAACTACAAAAAACAAATTGCTACTTTGCAAGCAAAGATGAATGACTTGATTCGCGAGAATGATGCCTTGAAAAAATTAAATCAAGATTTAACAGCTGAAATTGACAGTACTAAAACAATTTTAGTGGAAGCAAAAGAATACAACCAAGTATTAGCCGGTCAAAATGAGGAATTAACCAAAACAGTTGAAAAAGCTTCTAAACTTTCCATCCTAAATTTAAAAACGGGTGCTTACAAAGTTAAAAGCTCAGGAAAAGAAGTTGCAACTGAAAAAGCACGTAGAGCAGACATTCTTAAAGTGAGTTTTACCATTGCAGAAAACAAAGTGGCTAAATCCGGTGATAAATCATATTATATTCAAGTAATTGATAGTAAAAACAATGTGTTGGGTGAGAAAAAACTAATTGAATTTGGAGACCAGTCGTTAACGTATAGTTTCATATCAACTGTTCAATACGAAAATAATACCGTAAATGTTTCTGAAAACCTTCCGGGTGAAAACTTTGAAAAAGGAACTTATTTTGTAAATATTTTTGACAAAGGTGAATTGGTTGGTAAAACAAGCTTTACTTTGAAATAAGAATATTTTTAAGAGAAAAGGAAAGGAGCAATGATGAGATGCTCCTTTTTTTTATCCTTATAGTTATTTCCTTAAAGTAAATTTATTCTAAAATAGGATTCAAATTTTTTGTCCTTCAATAATTACCTCTTCAATCAAATTACTCCCAAATTCATACGGCAATTGATAAAACGAATAAATGGGTTTAGTAATGATAATATTGGCCTTTTTACCTTTGGTAATACTTCCGTGCGTTTCTGAAATTCCCATCGCATAAGCACCATTTATTGTTGCGGCATTAATGGCTTCCTCAGGAGTCATTTTCATTTTTATACAAGCGGTAGCTACCACAAAATTCATGTTTCCGGAAGGCGTTGTCCCCGGATTATAATCAGTTGCTAAAGCTAATGGCAATCCGGCAGTCATCATTTTTCGTGCAGGTGTGTATGGAATGCTAATAAAATAACTGCAGGAAGGCAAGGCAACTGGCATCGTTTCAGTATTTTTAAGCACTTCGATATCTTCATCGGTTACAATTTCTAGATGATCAACTGTTAACGCATTGTGTTTCACACAAGCGGCAATACCGTTGATGGCTGTGAATTGATTGACATGAATTTTAGCTTGCAAACCGTACTTTTTTCCGGCTTCCATAATGCGTTCGGTTTCTTCTACGGAAAAATAGCCGGTTTCTAAAAAGGCATCTATGTAATCGGCTAAGTTTTCTTTTGCAATTTTTGGCAACATTTCACTGATAATCAAATCAATATAGCCGGAATGATTTTCTTTATATTCTTTCGGAAAAGCATGAGCTCCCAAAAAGGTAGCTTTAATTTTTATTGAATAGTTTTCAGCTAATCGTTTGATGACGCGTAGCATTTTCAGTTCGCCATCTACCGTTAAACCATAACCGGATTTGATTTCGATGGCTCCGGTGCCCAATTTCATCACTTCTTCTAAACGAACTTTCGATTGTTCGTATATTTCCTCTTCACTGGTTGCGTTGAGTTTTTCGGCTGAATTTAGAATTCCACCCCCTCGATTAGCAATTTCTTCATAACTCAGACCATTGATTCTATCTACAAATTCCTGCACGCGATTTCCGGCATATACCAAATGGGTGTGACTGTCGCACCAAGTGGGTAAAACGACCTTTCCGGTGGCATCAATTTGTTTTGCATCAGTAAGCGTTGGACAATCTTTCATTTCACCAAAATCAACAATTACGTCATCTTTTATTAAAAGAAATGCATTTTTAAGCAGGGGTAATGTTGCCATTTCACTACCACAAACTTTGTGAATTCCTTTTTCTCTGATTTGAATCAGCTCTTTAATGTTAACAATCAGTGTTTGCATGAAAAATATTTTTTGTAAAAATAGAATGAAAAAATTAAATCCCTTATTTTTATAAAAAATAAAAATTGTGAAACGACTTAAATATAAAAAAGGGAGAAAAGTTCAACCGAACTATTTTGAATATACCGGACATCACAAAGATCAACCGGTAGAAATGCAACTTTTTGTGTATAATTCAGAATCATTTACGGAAACAAAAGACCTTCAATTTCAAAAAAATGAGATTGAATCATTGCTTCATTCAAATGATGTTAAGTGGTTAAATATTCACGGTTTACATGATGTAGAATTGATAAAAAAAGTTATTGAAACCATTGGAATTGATGCCTATATTGCCGGTGATGTATTAAATGTAGCCAAACGTACCCGAATGGAAGATTTGGAAAATGCATTGTTTTTTAGCATCAAATCTATTTTGCCTGAAAAAAATGAAACCAATGTTCATGTAGAGCAAATCAGTTTTATTTTAAAAGATAATATTCTCGTTTCATTTCAAGAAAAAAGAGGTGACTTTTTTACCCACATTCGTGAGCGAATCAAAACAAACTCGGGTTTGGTTTGTAAAAAGAAAAATGATTTTCTATTGTATTTGATGTTAGATGCGATAATGGAAAATTTCTACATTACCATTGAAAAGTATGAAGATAGTATTGAACAGCTTCTGATTGAAGCAAAAGTAAATGATAATCAAGATGTTTTGGTTCGAATTGAAAAGTGTAGTGAAGATTTATACTATTTAAAACGCTCCATTATTCCGCTGAAAGATTCATTATATAACTTGAAATCCTTAAAGGAAGATGATGATTTTAATGGAATAGAAAAATCAAATTTTACTTTTTTCTCTCGCTTGTATCAAAAAAGTTTGGAACTTTTAGATCAAATCGAATATGATATCAGTTCGTTGGAAAGTGCTTCAAGCTTTTATTTTTCAGCTCAAAGTCATCGTATGAATGAAATCATGAAAACGTTAACTATTGTTTCTGTGGTTTTTATTCCATTAACCTTTATTGTGGGTGTTTATGGAATGAATTTTGAAAACATACCGGAATTAAAAGCTCCCAATGGATATTTCATCACATTGGGAGTTATGTTTATTTTAGTAATGGTAATGATTTTTTATTTCAAACGTAAAAAATGGTTTTAATTGACAGTGAAGGTGTAAAATCCGTTTGGAGCATTAAAAGCCGTGGTGGCAATAGTTAGAAAAGTAGAACGGTTGGCACTTTCTGATATAATATCAAAATTAAATCCGTTAAAACCACTAAAGAAACCTATTCTATATTGACCAGGTTGTGTTAATATAATGCCGCCTCTATATTCATAAGCTTCTGTAACTTCATTATAAAAAGCAATTCCGGTAATATAGTTACCAATACTCATTTCGCCTTTATTTTCAATAAAATTTGTGCCAATAGCAACATTTTCCCATTCCCCGTTAACTTGTTTTTCTAATCGATACAAAAAGCTAAATGTTTCTGACTTAGTTGTTTTGTATACATCTAGGGGAGTTGTTTGATTAGGTTCAGTTAAATATCTAGAGAAGGTATTTGTATTCAACCAAATTATATCGTTAACAGCAAAACTTGGTTGAGCTTCAATTGTAACCAATCCGGGAATAGTGGTATAAACAGCATTAAAAAATTCTTCATCTTCTTTGCTACAACTATTCAAAATTGGCAAAAGAAGCAGAATATAAAATAAAATGGATTTTTTCATATTATTAAAATTAAAAACGATAACCTACATTAATACCTACTCTCGAAATATAATCCGGACTTTCTCCGGAGCTGAATAGATTTTTACCCATTCCCACAAATAAATCAATCCCTAGTTTTTCTTTGATGTAAAACTTATGACCAATGGCTCCACCAATCGCAAAATCAGAATAGTCTCTTTGGACCGCTTCATAATAGCCATTGTTATTTTCGTCAACCAAACGCTCAAGTTCACGATATTTACCCTGATTAGCAGAAACAAATACTTCTATAAAATAATAACGAATTTGACTCTTGGATAATGAATAGCGAACAAACGGAATAATTTGATACTCTTCTAAGGTTCTATTCTTACCTAATTCAAAATCTTCTTCGCGAGTTTTACTTTGATTAAAATTTCCACTTACACCAACTGAAAAATCATCTGATAAAAAACGTTCATAACTTACATGTACTTTTCCGAAAGCAACCAAAGAAAAAACATCAAATTTAAGTTCATTTTTACCTAAATCAAATGACTGATTATCTTGAGCGGAAACTACACAAATACTGAATAAAAAGAGAAAAGTTAATTTTTTCATTAGAATGAATTATAAAATGTAAATATATAAAAAAAGACTTGGCGTGTAGAAAACTTTAACGATTTAATTCTTTTCTTAATTTAATGTCAATGCTCCTAAAATTTCTTCTGACATAAAGGGTCCACCCGGATATCGTGCGGTATAGTCCAGATTCAACCAAATTTGACCCCGCTCATCAATGTGATAATGGATTTCTTTATTTTTACTTTCTTCAATGAATAAAACTTCTTTTATCAAATATACTGCTGCTTCTAAATCTGCTTTTTTACCCACCAACATTTCCGGATAAATGTGTCCACCCGTATGAATCAAACGCGGTGTACCACCAATGGCTCGAATGCTAGCCGACATCAATATCGCATGGTCATCACAATCACCTGAAAAATGTTGCAAACTTTCACTGGCGTAGGCAATATATTCTTGTCCTTTTGGGTCATTTACGTAATTCCAACGGTTTCGGATTTCTTTAAAAACGGCAAAACATTGTATCATTTTACGGTATTTTTGTTGGCCTTTGATGTCTTTGAAATGTAAAGTTGTGGCTGTCAGAGCAAAATTTCGAACTTCACGGTTATCAAAATCTACTGCTTTTATAATTTGCGTTTTGTTGGGAAAAGGCAATAACTTAGAAATCACTATATCTTGCGGATTCGGATTTTCCGTCATCGAATAAATCATAAATCCGTAATTCTGAAAAACGGTTGCAAAACCGTATCCACCAAAAATTGTCCCGTAAATTAAGAAAATAAAGTATAGTATGATACCTAAAATTAATACTGTTTTTATTAACCGAAGAACCAATTGTATAATCAATAATAATACAACGGCAATTACAATTCTGTCGAATGAAAATGGCCATTCCGGATCTATTAAGTTCTGATGAATGATGAGAAATAATGGAATGGCTATCAACACATTCAATACAAAAATAATCACATCATCCCAAGGCTTTTTAACTTGGAATTTCGTTTTTAAATCTTGAAATTGATAGGTTCCGAATACTTTCATTTACACTAAAACGAAATATTGACTACAAGCAATATACCATTTCTGCAAAAGTACTTTTTTTATTGATAAGGTTCAGGTCAAAAAGCTGATTTTGAACTTTGTTTAACGTTTCCTGCGTTATATTTTTTTGTGACCATCGGGTTTGACTTAACCACTGGTTGATATCCTCTATTTTTTGGTTATATCGCTCTGCTAAAGTGCGATTAATACTCGGAATATCTTTAAATTCCTCGGTAGTGGCATTGATGATTTCTAAAATCAAGTTGATGGTTTTAGGATGATTTTCAAGTATTTCGTTGCGAACAGCAATCACAAAACAAGGCCACGGAGTAGGGCAGTCGGCAATTCTGCGAAATGTGCCGTTTTCTACCAAAGGTTTGGTCATGAACTTTTCCCACATGAAATAGTCGGCTTTTCCGGCTGACAATGCTTCAACGGCTCCATCAATGGTATTCACGATTTCAAACTGTAATTCATTGGTTTTCCAACCTTGATTTTGTGCATTTACAATTGACATCAAATGCGAACCGGAACCCATTCGACTAATTGCCACTTTCGTATTTTCTAAATCAGAAAGTGATGTAAAGTTGGATTTTGCATTCACGTGAATTCCCCAAATAAGCGGACTTTCCACATACACCTGAACGATTTTTGATGGATTTCCGGCAGTAATGTCTTTTACAATTCCTTCCGTTAAAATAACGGCAATATCTGTTTCGCCATCGCGAAGCATTTGACACATTTTTCCGGTTCCTTCGGGAACGTCGGTCCATTGTAAATCGATACCCGCTTCTTCAAATTCACCATTTTCCAGGCACAAATGCCAAGGCAAATTGAAATGTTCGGGAACGCCGGCTATTTTGATGGTTTTCATTTTTTAGTATTAAGATGAGAGTATTAAAGTATTAAGATTGGAGTATTAAGTATTAAGATGGGGGTATTAAGTATTAAGATGGGGGTATTAAAGTATTAAGATGGGAGTATTAAGTATTAAGATGGGAGTATTAAGTAATAAGACAACGAAATTAAGTTTTTTTAAAGATAAATGAACAAACTAATAACCGACAACAGACAACGTTTACAGTTTTTTCATCATCCACCACTTCCAAATCACACCATCCTTATCCGGATAATCTTCCATAAATTGAAAGCCGACTTTTTGTAAAACGTGATTAGAAGCTCCGTTTTGTGCATGCGTGTAGGCGTGCATTTTGTCAATGTTCATTTGGTTAAAACCATAATCTAACCAGGCTCTGGAAGCTTCAGTTGCATAACCTTTCTTCCAAAACTTTTCATGTAAACGGTAGCCGTAATCGTAGAAATTGGTGTTTCCGTTTTCCACATGGTCGTTCACAAATTTAATTCCTGTCCAACCAATGAATTCGCCTGTTTCTTTCAAAATGGTGGCAAAACGCCCAATTTTATTTTCCGCATATTGCTTTTGCACCATTTCAATAATCTTGAGGGTTTCACTAATTTCCTGCGTTGGACTTTGCCATAAATAGCGATGTACGTTTGGATTGTTATCCATTTCAAACATGGCTTCGGCATCACTTAGTTCAAGTGGACGAAGGAGAAGGCGATTGGTTTTAAGGATTAAATTCATATTCATTTTTTTGGAACGCAAATTTGAAAAATTAAAATAATTTTTAAAATTTCTCAAATTTCTCAAATTTCTCAAATTTCTTTAATCTGTGTTCTTTTTTATCAATTCTCCGCCAATTTATCCAACGCATATTCAATCAATGCATCCACCGCTTTATACGGATCTTCGCTAAATGTTCCGTTTGCTCGGTTGGCAATAATTGCATTCAACGATAAACATTCGTGTCCTAATAATTTTCCTAGACCATAGATGGCTCCGGTTTCCATTTCTAAATTGGTCATTTGAATACCGTTGTAATTAAAAGAATCCATTTTAGAATTTAAGTCCGAATCTTGAATATTTAACCGTAAAACACGTCCTTGTGGACCATAAAATCCACCTGCTGTTCCGGTGAAACCTTTCTTAATTTTGTTGCTTTCAAATTTTTTAATTAGTGAATTACTTCCTTTGATTACATATGGACGACCTTTTCTCAAATCCCAATTGGTTTGATTGATAAAAGCATCTTCAATGTCTTTTTCGGAAATAGTCTCAATTAAATAGGAGCGAAGCATGTTGTCTAATCCTAAACCATAAACGCTCATCACAAAACTATCTACAGGAATATCAGCTTGCAACGAACCCGATGTTCCGATTCGAACAATGTTTAACGAAGTTAATTTTTCTTTTATCGTTCTGGTTTTTAAATCGATGTTCACTAACGCATCAAGCTCGTTCATCACAATATCAATGTTATCCGGACCAATTCCGGTGGACATTACGGTGATGCGTTTGCCTTTGTACATTCCGGTTTGCGTTTTGAATTCTCTTTTTTGAGTGGAAAATTCAATCGAATCAAAATGTTTGGTAATTTTTTCTACCCGGTTTTGATCTCCAACAAAAATAATGTCGTGAGCAATTTGTTCCGGCAATAAATTGATGTGATAAACACTGCCGTCGGGGTTGAGTATGAGTTCGGATGATTGTATCATTTTTTTTGAGTTGCTGAGAGGCTGAGTTTCTGAGTCACTTAGTTTCAATATTGTAAACAACTTAAAACTTGAAACTTGAAACAAAAAATCACCCTCCTACACGTTTGGTTTTAAATCCTTTATCTTTTAAAAATTGCATTATTTTATCGCGATAATCACCCTGAATGATGATTTCGCCGTCTTTGAAACTTCCTCCTACGGCAAATTTACTTTTTATTTCTTTGGCTAAGACTTTGAAATCTTCATCAGTTCCTTCATAACCGGAAATAATCGTAGTGGGTTTGCCTTTTCGTTTTTCATATTGACAAATCATGGGTTCTTTCTGAACGTATAATTCATGCGGTTTTTCATCTACTTCTTCCGGTTCATTAGAAGGTTGATGATCAGGGAAGAGTTTTTTGAGTTGTTCGCTTAAATCGTGCATGGTATTATTTATTTAGAACACAGATTTGAAAAATTAAAATAATTATTAAAATTTCTCAAATTATTATCTGCGTATTACTAATTTTTTTTAGAACACAGATTTGAAAAATTCATTTAATTATTAAAATTTTTCAAATTATTTGAATCTGTTTTTCTTTTTTTTGAACACAGATTTTAAAAATTAATAAAATAAAAAATAATTATTAAAATTTCTCAAATTATTTAAATCTGTGTTGCTTTTATTTTTTTGAACACAGATTTTAAAAATTAATAAAATAAAAAATAATTATTAAAATTTCTCAAATTATTTGAATCTGTTTTTCTTTTTTTTGAACACAGATTTTAAAATTAATAAAATAAAAAATAATTATTAAAAATTCTCAAATTATTTAAATCTGTGTTCTTTCATTTTTATGATAAAACTAAAATAATGATTATTAAAATCGATTTTTACTCTTTTTCAGGTCATTAGTGAATATTTTTCTAATAAATTGAGGGTCTTTTCCAAAATTTAAAACTAATCCAACTTCACAATCTGTAGCTTTGAGGTAATTTATTAATTGACATTCATGGACTTCAATCAAATTCTCAACACATTTTAATTCAATTATAAGTTTATCTTCTACTAAAATATCAGGAACATATTCTCCGACAATTACGTTTTTATAAAATACATTTACTTTTTTATGCTTTTCAATTTTAAATCCTCTAGATAAGAGTTCAATAACAAATGCATTATGGTAAACTTTTTCAAGGAAACCGTACCCTAATTCATTATAAACGTGATAATAAATTCCAATTATTTGCTTTGTTAATTCTTGGTGAGGAAATTTTTTTAAATTCATTTTGTATGGCTTTTAATTGTTAATATCGCTTAAAACTTTATTCGTTTTCTGAACACAGATGTAAGAAATATAAAAAATTAATATAATAATTTTTTTATTTTTATAATTTCTAAGATTTTTAAAATCTGTGTTCCAAAAATAAAACCAAACCCCATATAAATGGAATTTGGCTATTTGTATTTAAATAAAATTATTTCTTTATCAATCCCAAATCAACCAAACGTTCATGCAAGAACTCTCCGGCTGAAATGTCTTCATATCGTTTAGGATTATTTTCATCAATACAATCTTCCAATACATCCAAACGCATATCGCTCACCGGATGCATAAAGAAAGGAATAGAATAACGTGAAGTTCCCCATAATTCTCTTGGCGGATTCACCACTTGATGAATAGTAGATTTTAATTTATTGTTAGTATGACGGGATAACATATCGCCTACATTAATCATCAATTCATCCGGTTCGGCCATCGCATCAATCCAATCACCATTGTGATTTTGTACTTGCAATCCTTTTCCTTGTGCTCCCATCAATAAAGTAATCAAGTTGATGTCACCATGGGCAGCAGCACGAACGGCATCTTTGGGTTCGTCAGTTATTGGCGGATAATGAATCGGACGTAAAATACTGTTTCCGTCTTTGATATAGTTATCAAAATAAAACTCATCTAATCCCAAATACAAAGCTAAGGCTCTTAATACATAAACACCTGTTTTTTCCAACATTTGGTAGGCTTCTTTACCTACTTCATTGAACTTTGGTAATTCAGTAACTTCTACATTATCAGGGTATTCTCCGGCGTATTTTGAACCTTCACTTACATATTGACCAAAATGCCAAAACTCTTTCAAATCTCCGGCTGAACGACCTTTGGCATGCTCTTTTCCAAAAGAAACATAACCACGTTGCCCACCAATTCCGGGAATTTCATATTTGGATTTGGTTTCTACAGGAAGTGTAAAGAAATTACGCACTTCACTATATAACTCATCCACCAATCGATCATCTAAAAAATGACCTTTTAGGGCTACAAACCCAATCTCTGAATAAGCTTTTCCGATTTCATTTACAAATTTTTGTTTGCGTACCGGGTCATCCGATAGGAAATCACGCAAGTCAACACTAGGAATTTTTTGCATAGTAAATTATTGTTTGTTAATAACTCTAAGTGAGTTGAATGCTTGTAAATACAAATGTAAATAAATATTTTAGATTGCAAAATTGAAAGTTATCAACAGTCGCAAATTCGTTTTATAAAAAAGTATCACAAAAGAAGATGAAATTGTTATTTTTTGTACTTTTGGGAGCGTTTTAAAACACCCAAACTATGCTTTTCGACAGAAAAAATCTTTCCGACACTACACTTCTTGACTTATATATTCGTTTACTGAAACCGCGTTTGATTGAAGAAAAAATGCTTATTTTACTTCGTCAGGGTAAGATATCCAAATGGTTTTCCGGCATTGGTCAAGAAGCCATTTCCGTTGGGATTACGTCTGCTTTGGAGAAAGACGAGTACATACTTCCCATGCACCGTAATTTAGGTGTTTTTACTACGCGTGACATTCCTTTAAAACGCTTGTTTGCCCAATGGCAAGGGAAAAAAAGTGGCTTCACTAAAGGACGTGACCGTTCGTTTCATTTTGGAACGCAAGAATATAAGATAGTCGGAATGATTTCGCACTTGGGTCCGCAATTGGGTGTGGCCGACGGAATTGCTTTAGCCAATAAACTAAAAAAGAACGGAAAGGTCACTGCTGTTTTTACCGGTGAAGGAGCAACCAGTGAAGGTGATTTTCATGAAGCCTTGAACATTGCAGCCGTATGGGAATTACCGGTTTTATTTGTGATTGAAAATAATGGATACGGTCTATCCACACCTACGAATGAACAATACCGTTGCAAGCATTTAGCTGATAAAGGCATTGGTTACGGAATGGAAAGCCATATCATTGATGGAAATAATATTTTGGAAGTATTTACCAAAGTTTCGGAGTTAGTGGCTTCTTTACGGGAGAATCCGAGACCGGTTTTATTGGAATTTTTGACCTTCAGAATGCGTGGTCATGAAGAAGCGAGTGGTACGAAGTATGTTCCACAAGACTTGATGGACGAGTGGGCTCAAAAAGATCCAATCGATAATTATCGTGAATATTTAAAAGAAATTGGCCTGTTAACCAATGACTATGATGAAGCTATTAAAATGGCTTATAAGCAAGAAATGGAGGAACACATTCGTCTCGTTTTTGACGAACCGGATTTTGTTGCAGATTTAAGTGAAGAATTAAATGATGTGTATAAAACGTATGATTTTGAAGAATTTACACATTCTGATATAACTGAGAATATTCGTGTGATTGATGCTATTACACAAAGTTTAAAACAATCGATGGAACGTCACCCTAACTTGGTGATAATGGGTCAAGATATTGCCGAATATGGTGGAGCGTTCAAAGTAACGGATGGTTTTGTGAATTTGTTTGGGAAAGAACGTGTTCGAAATACGCCGATTTGTGAAAGTGCTGTGGTTTCTGCCGGAATGGGATTGTCTATCAACGGGCATAAAGCAATTGTAGAAATGCAGTTTGCCGATTTCGTTTCAACAGGGTTTAATCCAATTGTGAATTTATTAGCCAAGCAACATTACCGTTGGAATGAAAAAGCCGATGTAGTAGTCCGAATGCCTTGTGGTGGAGGAACACAAGCCGGACCTTTTCACTCGCAAACCAATGAAGCGTGGTTTACGAAAACGCCCGGTTTAAAAGTCGTATATCCTGCGTTTCCATATGATGCAAAAGGATTATTAAATACGGCCATCAACGACCCGAATCCGGTGATGTATTTTGAACACAAACAATTGTATAGAAGTATATACCAAGATGTACCTACCGATTATTACACCATTCCGTTTGGAAAAGCAGCGTTGTTGAAAGAAGGAACAAAAGTAACAGTTATTTCCTTTGGTGCGGGGGTGCATTGGGCATTGGAAACGTTATCCAAACATCCTGAAATTAGTGCGGATGTGTTGGACTTACGCACGTTACAACCATTAGATACAGAAGCTATATATACTTCTGTTAAGAAAACCAACAAATGCATCATTCTTCATGAAGATACCTTATTTGGTGGTATTGCCAGTGATATATCTGCGATGATCATGGAAAATTGTTTTGAGCATTTAGACGGTCCGGTGCGAAGAGTTGGCAGTTTAGAATCCCCAATTCCATTTGTGAAAGCATTGGAAGAACAATATTTACCGAAAGAGCGATTTGAAAAGGAATTACTTGAATTAGTAGCATATTAATTTTAAAGAGGCGTTTGCCTCTTTTTTTTGCCTTATTTTATCAACCGAAAACGATTGAAATTCATTTTTTTTGGCTTTTATGTATAGAAGTCAACAAACCTGATATTTATCAGATTTTACTGTTTTCCTTCCTCTTAACTTTGTTTAAAATTTAAACATTGTTTGTTATGAATCTATCTCATATTGAACACATTGGTATAGCCGTAAATAGTTTAGAAGAAGCCATTCCGTTTTGGGAAGAAAAATTAGGATTAAAATGCTACAAGATTGAAGAAGTAAAAGAGCAGAAAGTAAAAACGGCTTTTTTTCAAATTGGGCAATCCAAAATTGAGTTGTTGGAATCCACTGACCCGGATGGACCGATTGGAAAATTTATTGAAAAGAAAGGCGAAGGCATTCATCACCTAGCGATTGCTGTAAAGGATATTCAACAAAATTTAACGGAATTAGACGAAAAAGATGTTCTACTTATTGATAAAACACCTCGCAAAGGTGCAGATGGGTTGGATATTGCTTTTGTGCATCCAAAATCAACACATGGGGTTTTATTGGAACTCTGTGAAAATAATAACCAATAAATTGCTCATTATGGAAAGTGAAAAACAAATTAAAATACTCTTAGATAAGCGAGCAGAAGCCCGTTTAGGTGGTGGTCAAAAACGCATTGACACCCAACACGCGAAGGGAAAATTAACTGCTCGTGAACGCATTGAACTCTTGTTGGATGAAAACAGTTTTGAAGAGTTTGACATGTTTGTCACGCACCGTAGTACCAATTTTGGATTGGATGAACAAAAATATTTGGGAGATGGAGTAGTAACCGGATTTGGTACAATTGATGCACGATTAGTCTATGTTTTTTCACAAGATTTCACTGTTTTTGGAGGTTCATTATCAGAAACCTTTGCTCAAAAAATCTGTAAGGTGATGGACATGGCCTTAAAAATGGGAGCTCCTATCATCGGAATCAATGATAGTGGTGGGGCAAGAATACAAGAAGGGGTAACCAGTTTGGCCGGTTATGCTGAAGTTTTCCAACGCAATATCATGGCGTCTGGAGTGATTCCGCAAATATCAGCTGTGTTTGGACCATGTGCCGGTGGTGCGGTTTATTCACCTGCGTTGACTGATTTTATTATGATGACCAAACAAAACAGTTATATGTTTGTGACGGGGCCAAAAGTGGTTAAAACCGTTACCGGAGAGGTCGTGACAGACGAACAATTAGGGGGAGCAATGGTGCATGGAACAAAATCAGGAGTGACGCATTTTATTGCAGAGGACGAGCAAGAAGGAATCTTGTTGATTCGAAAATTGTTGAGTTATCTTCCACAAAACAACTTAGAAGAACCACCTTTATCTGTTTGTTTAGATCCTATTGAACGGATGGAAGATGAGCTGAATACCATTATTCCGGAGAATCCAAATAAGCCGTATGATGTAAAAGAAGTGATTCATGCCATTGCCGATGAGAAAGAGTTCTTTGAAGTACATCGTCATTATGCTCCAAACATTGTTGTTGGTTATGCTAAATTTAACGGACAACCGGTAGGCATCATCGCCAATCAACCGAGTTATTTGGCCGGAGTGTTAGATATTAATGCCTCTCGAAAAGCAGCCCGATTTGTCCGTTTTTGTGATGCCTTTAATTTGCCTTTGGTTACCTTGGTGGATGTTCCGGGATTCTTACCCGGTACTACACAAGAATATGGAGGAATTATTCTTCATGGGGCTAAATTATTGTTTGCCTATGGTGAAGCTACCGTTCCGAAAGTCACGATTATTTTACGTAAAGCCTATGGTGGAGCTTATGATGTAATGAGTTCAAAACATTTGCGTGGCGATATTAATTATGCTTGGCCTAATGCTGAAATTGCCGTGATGGGACCTAAAGGAGCCATTGAAATTCTTTACCAAAAAGAGTACATGCAAATTGAAGATGAAGAAAAAAGAGCTTCATTCATAGCAGAGAAAACTGAGGAATACAAACAAAAGTTTGCCAATCCTTATAATGCCGCCAGTTATGGGTATATTGATGATGTAATTGAACCCAGAAACACGCGTTTTAGAATCATTCGTGCTCTTCAATCGCTGGCTACCAAAAAAGTTGTGAATCCGCCCAAAAAACATTCTAATATCCCACTCTAATATGAATGCTTTATTTTATTTAGTTCAAGTGAGTACGTATAAAGATGCAGCGGAATTTGCCCGTTTGGATCCTTATGGAATTGGAATGACCTTAGTGGCCATGACAGTTGTTTTTCTTTCTCTGTTGATTTTGTATGTTCTTTTTAAAAACATAGCCAAGCTTTTTGCATACGATTTTAGAAGTAAAGTAACCCGAAAAGAACATCCTATCCTAAAAGACAACACCGCTACCTTGGAATTAGGTGCTGCTGTGGCGATGGCAATTCACCTTTATCAGCAGGAATTGCACGACCATGAAACGGCTTTGTTGACCATCAAAAAAATTAACCGAAGTTATTCGCCATGGAATTCTAAAATCTATGGTATGCGAAAAGAATTAAAATAATCGGACATGAAAACATTCAATTTTAAAATAAACGGAAACCGCTACGAAGTTGTCATCGACAATTTAGAAGAGAGCACTGCTCATATTCAGGTAAACGGTGTGGACTATACGGTAGAATTAGAACAAAAATCAACAGTGGTTAAAACTCCTAAATTGGTTCGTTCTGTTGCGGTGCCCTCTACTGATTCTACTGAAGCTACTGCAAAAACCAGCTCACCTTCTGCTCCAAAAGGCGGCGGAACCATCAAATCACCATTACCCGGAGTAATTTTGAAATTACATGTTAAAGTGGGTGACACGGTACAATTGTCTCAAGAATTAATTACGCTTGAAGCCATGAAAATGGAAAACAGTATTCAAGCCGATAAAGCCGGAATAGTAGAAGCGATACATTTTTCTACCGGCGATGCGGTGATGGAAGGCGATGTGTTAATGACCATAAAATAAGCAATCATGAACGAATTTTGGAGTTTTTTAGTTGAACATTTGGAGTTGTTTTTTACCTATACTGCCTTTGCCAATTTTACCTTTGGTCATGCGATAATGCTACTTGTAGGGTTGATTTTTATTTATTTGGCGATATTTAAGGAATATGAGCCTATGCTTTTGGTTCCTATTGGATTTGGGATATTGATTGGTAATATTCCCTTTCTTCCCGGACTTCAAATTGGGATTTATGAAGAGGGAAGTGTACTGAATTACCTTTATTTTGGGGTGTTAAAAGGAATTTATCCGCCATTGATATTCCTGGGAATAGGGGCTATGACCGACTTCTCTGCTTTGATTTCCAATCCGAAGTTAATGTTGATTGGTGCTGCTGCTCAATTTGGTATTTTTGGAGCTTACATGGCTGCTTTGACCTTAGGTTTTTTACCTGAACAAGCCGGTGCTATTGCCATCATTGGTGGAGCAGATGGCCCTACAGCTATCTTTTTATCGTCAAAGTTAGCTCCGGAACTCATGGGAGCCATTGCCATTTCTGCTTATTCTTATATGGCATTGGTACCCGTAATTCAACCACCCATTATGCGATTGTTAACTACTTCAAAAGAACGTTTGATTCGCATGAAACCGCCCAGAGTTGTCTCCCGAAACGAAAAAATTCTGTTTCCCGTGTTGGGATTATTGCTCACCACATTTATTGTTCCGAGTGGATTACCGTTGTTGGGCATGTTGTTTTTTGGAAATTTATTAAAAGAAAGTGGCGTAACAAAACGTTTAGCTGATACAGCTAAAGGGTCATTGATTGATATTGTTACAATTTTAATTGGTTTAACCGTTGGTGCTTCTACACAAGCCACTACTTTTTTAACCGGAAAATCGGTGGGTATTTTTGCTTTAGGAGCTATATCATTTGTGATTGCCACAGCAGCAGGAGTATTGTTTACCAAGTTTTTTAATATTTTTCTAAAGGAAGGCAACAAAATTAATCCGTTGATTGGCAATTCAGGTGTTTCAGCAGTTCCGGATAGTGCGAGGGTTTCACAAGTTATTGGTTTAGAATATGACAAAACAAACCATTTGCTTATGCATGCGATGGGACCTAATGTTGCAGGAGTGATTGGTAGTGCGATAGCAGCAGGGGTAATGTTGAGTTTTTTGGGGTAGAGGTTTACTGTTGTCTGTTGACTGTTGTCTGGATTTGGGTATATTCGTGTTTTTAAATCGTAAAAAAATGAAACTGATTTCCTTAGTTTTAATGTTAGCTTTCCTATGGAGTTGCAGCCAAAAAACTTCTTCAGAAACAAAGGTTGGCATCTTGCCGTATGCTGATTTTCCTGAAGCTAAAACAGATACTGTTGCAAAAATTGTTCATGAATTTTATGGAGTTGAAACCATTATTTTGCCGAATAGGAAGCATGATGTTTCAACCTTCACTAACTTGAAATCTCCACGTTATCGGGCAGATAAAATTATAAAACTTCAAAAAGAAGAACTTCCCGATTCGTTAGATTATATTATTGGTTTAACCGAAAAAGACATTTCAACTTCCAAAAAAGAAAACGGAAAGGTAAAAGAACCGGCTTACAAATATGATGATTGGGGAATCATGGGGTTAGCCTATTGTCCGGGAAAAAGTTGCGTGGTTTCCACTTTTCGAATTCAACATAAAAATAAAGCGGTTCATTTTTCCCGATTAAAAAAAGTCACTGTACATGAATTTGGACATAATTTGGGATTGCCCCATTGTCCGGATAAAAAATGTGTGATGACCGATGCTGTAGAAAGTGTTGCAACGATAGATCATGCTCAACTTAGCTTATGTCAAAGTTGCCAGAACAAATTGAAATAAGTACTTTTATTTCATAAATAGTGTTTATGTCAAGTCAAATCATTTACATTCACCATTATCCATCCCCATTAGGTGAGCTTGTTTTAGGCGATTATAACAACCAATTATGTTTGTGTGATTGGCGATATCGAAAAATGAGAAATGAGGTGGATAATCGCCTTTTAAATGGTTTACAAGCTACTTTTGAAATACAGACCACCCCTTTACTGGAAGAAACGATGGTGCAGTTAGCTGCTTACATGGACAAAAAGTTGACGCATTTTGATTTACCCTTACTTTTGGTGGGAACCGATTTTCAGCAATCGGTTTGGAAGGCTCTTCAACAAGTTGAATACGGTAAAACACAAACCTATCTGGGTTTATCTAAGCAATTAAACAATCCAAAAGCTATTCGGGCGGTGGCATCGGCCAATGGAGCTAATGCTATTTCAATTATTATACCTTGTCATCGGATAATAGGCAGTAATCAGGAATTAGTGGGCTACGCCGGTGGTTTATCTGTTAAACGTAAATTATTGGCGTTGGAGCAGGGGAGTCAGTTGACGTTGTTTTAGGTTGTCGGTTGTCTGTTTTCTGTTATCTGTTGTCTGTTATCTGTTGTCCGTTTTCTGTTGTCTGTTAACTAACTTTCATCAATGGGTACCACAACCATGGCTTTGGTAGGAAGTTGCTACCGAGTTGATAGGGATTGGGTATTAGTTTCGGTGGGAAGTTTCATCTTTTTTATTTTTGAAAAAAGACTTTTTCATCGGCTAGAATAGACTTAAGAATCTCAGCCACTTTAAACTTTTAAACCCTTTTTCTTCTATTGTATTATGTCGACGATAGGAGACATCTCATCAAAATTTGTCAATGTGGCAATTCGGAAATTTGCTTTCTCCGTTCAAAGAATAGTGAAAAACATCATAATTGGTGTAATTGGAACGCGGATGTGGCGGATGGAATGAATGGGAAAGGTTTTTTGGATTCGCTTAGCGAAAAGAGATGATCCCGAAGTCTCGGGACGGTTGGAGGAGTGCTATCATTTTATATTTTTTAAAATTCTTTTTTTTTACCACAAAGGACACAATAGAGGCACTAAGTACGCTAAGACGCTTCGTTTTCATGGGATATTTACTTCATTTGAAAAAAATATCTCTTTCCCTTGTTGTGTCATGTCGACGATAGGAGACATCTCATCAAAATTAGGCAATGTGGCAATTTAATTTCTTCGTTCAAGGAGTAGTGGTTAATAGCATAACCGGTGTAGTTGGAACACGGATGACGCGGATTTTAAAAATTTGCACGGATTTTTTTTGATTCGCTTAGCGAAAGCGGATGATCCCGAAGTCTCAGGAGGATTCGTAAGTGTTATCTTTTTCCTTTTTAGAAAAGTTGCTCTCTTCCTCAGCTAAAATGAAACTCAGCCACTCAGCTACTCAGCCACTCAGCCACTCAGCCACTCAGCACCTTTTTAAACCTTTAAACCCATTTTGACAGCATTTGACCACATTTGACGACATTTGACAGCATTTGAAATGATTTGATTGCATTTGACGATTTTCTTGACTTTTATGGTGGTTTTGTTCGGTATTTGTTCGATACTTGTTCGAACGGGCTTCGGAAAAAGGGGGTGTTTTCCGAACAAATGTGCAACTAATGTGGAAGGAAACCCAAATATAGGGTTGATTTTGTAGTATTATTTTTGTTTTTTTTAAACATTAAGGAGTGAAGTGTTTTTAAGGTTCATAAAGTAAGTCAAAAGTAAGCAAGAAGTCATGCGTATGGTTTTACAAAAGTCTGGTTTGGAAAAGAAAGCTACAGTGCATACGCTACGCCATAGTTTTGCCACGCATTTGTTGGAAAACGGAACAGACATTCGGTATATTCAGCAATTTTTAGGACATTCGAGTATCAAAACAACAACGGTTTATACGCACATTAGTGCGAGTGCGGTGAGTAAAATACAAAGTCCTTTGGATCGGATTGCAGAGCAAAATCATCAGAAAAAACTTGAATAAAAATTGAAAAAGTAAAAAAAGTTACATAAATTTGAAGATATTTACTAGTTATGTGACATTTCCAAAAACCTCGTAGAAAATGAGAATTTATAAGTATTCACCAGTAAATGACTATTCTTTAGAAAATTTAAAGAACGCTAAATTGTTCTTTAATAATCCTGAAGAATTTAAAGATAAATTTGATGTAAACCTTCCTTTTGAAGATATTGATTCAAATGTTTTTTATCAAGAATCAATCGAATTTTTCAATGATAATCCTGATCTTTTTTTAAAATATCAAAAGATTTTTGAGGAAAGTAAAATATCAAAAGAGGTCACAGAATTCTCAATATCAGAAATGATGAAATTAATGAAGGAAACATATTTAGGAATTACTTGTTTTACAGATACAGATTGCAGTGATTATATGTGGAAAGAATATGGAGATAATGATAAAGGTTTTTGTTTGTGCTTTGAAACAGAACATGACGAAGCTTTTTTTAAAGATTTGACCAAAATTAATTACTCAAAAAAATTACCAACAGTTAATTTATTAGCAAAGAATTTAGCGAAAGAAATGGAAACTTTAACAACAACAAAGTTGACAAAATACATACCTGAAAACGAATTCAGATTGTTCAAACACAGTTTTGGTTTACATCAGTATAATCGCCAATGTTTAGTTGGAATTTCATTTGGAAAGTTCAACACAAACAGAAAGGAATTACTAAACATAATTACTGAAAATTATGGAAGCCATATTGACTTAGAAAAAATATAAAACGTCACATAACAGCGGTTTCAAGAAATGGCGAGGCTCGGGATTTATCAGAAATTGGAAAGGTTTTTAATTAAAAGTTTTGTTTATATTTGTTAAGGCTTGGTCTTGGTTCATCGCCACTTCATGAAGCCACGAAACGTTATAAGCAAGCCGTTGGCAACTCGTTACAATAGGAACTATGAATACAATAAACTACTTTTCCATATCTGAAGCTATAACCGAATTGTCAAAGATTGGACAAAATGAAATTGTCATGAAGCTTGAAAATATTTTGGAGAATGATGAAGTGGAAAAGTCTGAATTTCATAACCAAAAGGACGATAAAACAACAAGTCATTACAGAGTAAGTTTAACAAGAGAAGAATTGGAAGTGATTACTAATCATTTTTTGGATTTAGAAGTTGGAAGCTTGACCGAAGAAGGTGAAGCTGGACAGTCGACAGAAAGATATGTAACGCTATTAAATAATTGGTCAAATATTACTGGAGAATCGGCCAGCTTATAACAGCCGTTAACCGCTATTGCTGGATTTTCGTGGTTTCACGTTGGTTTTTCACGTAAAAATTTTATCTTAGCTGAAAGTACGCAGTTCGCTGGCTTCGCAACAGTCGGTTAGCGGCGAAACGTTAGCATTCATACTAAAACTAGAGATGGATTTAGAAAAAATCATTAAAGAACATGTTTTTGGTCTTTACAGTTTGATTAACCAAACTAGTCATGAATTCTCGTGGACTAGTGTCAATAAATCTTTATCTAAAGATTTAAAAAAAGCCAAAGAAAAATTAAAAAGCGAAGGAACTTTTCAAAAAGGCGCAAATCTATTTTCTTTGATAATTGAGAAAATACATGGTGAAGGGAAAGGTAATTCAATGTTGGATTTTTACAACAAAGTATTTCTATCGTTAGATCAAAACTTAGAATTAAAAGAAAAAAAACTACTTAATTTAACGCTCAATAATATATTAACCAATAACGATAAAAACTATATTAATTTTATTGGTGAACTAGCAACTTTAAATGCTGTAATTAGAACAAATAAATATCATTTAAAAAGTGTAGAACAACAAATTGTTGATGGCGAGAAAGTGTCCGCAGACTTTGTATTCGTCCAAAAAGCCGATAATTTTGAGATTTATTTGGAAGTATTAAATATTCACTTATATGAAAAAGATTTTCTAGATAACTCAGAGATTGAATATCACTTACAAAGTAAATTTAGGAAAAAGAAGGACGAAAAAATATTAACTAAAGAAAAAGCAATACTAATTCAACCTGTATTTTGGACAAAAAGTGAGGAACAATTAAGACAAATCTCACAATTTTATAATGAAACAAATTTTACAGTTGAAAATATACAAACTCCTTTAGCTTATTCTACTTGGTCAATAAACGAAAATCTTGAACACAGATTTGAAAGTATCAAAACTATTTTGGATGATTAAAGTACGAATGCTAACACTGGCTAGCATGAATGGCAAGGCTTGGGCAAGTCAGGAAAGTACGCTAGTGTAATAAAATTTTAGTTATATTTGTTTGGTCAGTGCTAGAAGTTGCCACTAGTACAAGCCGCATTACGTCAGGCTGTGAAAAAACCCACTTTTCTCCAAAACCTCATCCTCTAAAACTTAATTTGTTTTGTTTTAAGCCAAGTTACATTTGGGTGTATTTTGATTTGTTCCAAAGATAATTTGAGTTAAAAAGAGCTTTAAATAAGTCGTTTTTACCAAAAACAAGAACT
>QLAH01000095.1_pt1 | contig 84076 bp, 85 predicted proteins | sample 4693081 | NCBI WGS metagenome assembly QLAH01 (sample SAMN09425401, study PRJNA476045) | Lake water metagenome, whole genome shotgun sequencing project.
GAATTTCGTCGTTATGATTCACTTTGTCTTGAACATAATCCACTAAGGGTTGCAAAACTGCTTTTCGTTCGTTTGGAACAGCCATTTTAGCAATAGATTCGATTGTATTCGATAAATTTTCAAGCATATATTTTTATTATTATAACCACAAAGCACACAAAGAAGGCACTAAGTTCACAAAGGTTTTATTTTGATTTTTTAGATTTTTCGATTCTTTCGATTCTTTCGATTCTTTTGATTCTTTCGATTCTTTTGATTCTTTTGATTCTTTCGATTCTTTTGATTCTTTCGATTCTTTTGATTTATACTAACAACACCCCGAATCAGGTGAACAAGACGTAGTTGCTTTTGGTTTCCACTCGCCTATTTTCACTTTTAGTTTTTCGGGTGGAATACTACATTTGTCTTTCGCTAAACAATCGGTTAGTTTAGAAATCAATAAGAAATTGGTTCCGTCAAATTCCAAATCAAATTTACCAATGGTGGCTGCCATTTGGTATTCCACTTCAATGGCTGCATCGGGCAGATTTAATGTTTTTTCGGATAATTCAATAATATGTAACAGTTTCTCAGGATGCAAACGGTGATCGTAATCATTCGCTTCCCAAAGTTGAAAATTAACAACTTCCTTTGAGCGAACTGTTCCACCACAATCGATAAAATGTTTCGTAACTTTTCCCACTTCCGTCACATGAAAATGACCGGGAACCATTTCTCCACCGGGCAATTGAAAAGCAATGGTGGATAATTTTTGTAAGGCTATTTTAATTTCTGATAATTTCATAATTATAGTATTAAGATTGAAGTAGTAAGTAGTAAGATTTTGGTAAATGGTTAGCAACATTTGTTCTTCAACTTTTGACGAATTACACCAAAATGTTGTTCTATTTTATCAATCGTTTCGGGATTAAGGCAATAGCAAATGGCTGTTCCTTCAATCGTTCCTTGAATAATATTCGCATTTTTGAGTTCCTTTAAATGCTGTGAAACCGTTGGCTGAGCCAAAGGTAAAACCTCAACAATATCGCCACAAATGCAAGTGTCAACCGTCAATAAATAATCAACAATCGCAATCCGTGCCGGATGTGAAAGTGCTTTAAACAAAGTAGCCATTTCGTTTTGTTCCACCGAAAAAGAATCTGATTTTGATGCTCCCATTTTTTTATTCAATTATTATATTGCAATATTACGATATAACAATACAATAAACAAGTTTTTTAATGAAAATATATTTCTTTACATAAAATCAGCGTATTGTAACAATTGCTGAACAGTCTGAAAGTTTAAAAGTAAAACTGCCAATACACAAAAAATCCAATCAAAACAGTATAGGCCAATAGATTGAGGTTTACCAACCCAATGGACCATTTTCCCCAATTGGATTGCCTAATTAATTTGAAAGTAATGTACCAAAAAGGCAAAATCAACAACAATAACAAATAAGGAAAATAAGAGGTTAATGTAATCGTCCAACGCGATGCATCCTGATAAGGAGCCGGAAAATAAAAAATCGACATGTTGGTGACTAACACAAACATGTAATACGTAAACATCAATCCCAATAAAACCAACACTAAAGGTAAAAAACGATATTGACTGACAGACTTCTTTACCACCAATTGCACCAAGAAAAACAAAGCCGTCACAAAAAACAAGCCACCAAAACCAACCAACATCATCCCGATTTTCATATTATTTTGCGGAATTTGATAGGCTGCCAACTGCTTAAACTCCTTGTTAGGTGGAAATAATTCATGCAAAGCAATGATATGATCACCTTTTGCCAATTCGGTTTTTAAATCATATGATATAGAATGCTCATAATCGTGATAGAAATACAATTGAAACGTTAGCTCATTCAAATTCCAATTGGAAGTCAACAACGTACCATCACCAATTTTTTCCCTACAAACGTGCATCGCTTTTGACAATTCTCGGCAATAGACAAAAGAGGCTTCATATTCTTTTTCTAAAAATGCAACCCCATTTCGATACCTGTCCAAACGAAAAGCGGACTCTTTTTCAGTAATAGACGGACAAAAATTGGAAATCACATACGTGGGTTCGTTTCCGATGGTCAATTTATAAGGTTCAACTATCAAATAGTTACCGGTGGAATCTACGTAAATAAAGACATCCTCAATAAAATAACTATGATCGTATTGACTGTAAAAGGCCTTAACTTCTTCAACGTTTTTACAGCGTTTTAAGACCTCTTTTAAAAAATTGGTGGGTTCCGTAATCGGTTTTTTATTTCCAGTTACTTTTTGAACAGGATGATAAGAAGCCAATCGCTCAAATGCCAATCCCATTTCATTCATGCCGGTTTGAGGTGCATAGCCATACTTTCCATCAAAACGCGAACCGGTAAAAGCCGCTCCATAAGTGCCTGTTGTTTTGGCGGTTTCAAACCATAAATGAGGAGTTAATCGCCAAGCATCTTCATTACTACCAAAAAATGTTTTTCCGTTTTTGGTAATTTTATAACCACTACAAGCACTTGCACTCAAATGAAATACCAACACAAAAAAAAGTAAAAACTTTTGAAAGAAATCGGATGTAGTTGAACTCATGTTAATTTTTATTGTTACTGGTAAGTTAGTAAAATGATAACGATTAGTAAAAGAAATTTATTGCTTCAATAGTATAAGTTGTCCAAAAAATGTACCCTATAAAAACAGAAAAAAAGTAGTATTTTAGACCATTGAAATATAAATACAAAAATTAAAAATGAGGAGCAAAAAACTTTTCTTACTATTGTTTCTGTTTGCCGGGATAGCATCAACAGCTTTGGCACAAACGAATTCTGATGCAATTATTGGTGAATGGATGAATGAAAAAAAAGACGCGAAATTTCAAATCTTTAAACAGGAAAACAAATACTATGGCAGAGTTATCTGGGGAACAGGTGACCAAAAAAAAGACACCAAAAATCCGGATGCAAAACTCAGAAACCGTGATTTGATTGGATTAGTGATTTTAAATCATTTTGTGTTTGATGGCCATTCAACTTGGGAAAATGGAACAATATATGACCCGAGAGAAGGCAAAACCTACTCCTGTAAAATTACGATGAAAAACAAAGATAAAATCAATATTAGAGGGTTTATCGGACTGTCACTCTTTGGCAGAACTGAAATATGGTCCAGAATTAAATAATAGTAAAAAAAGCTTGTTGTATCGGAGCATTTCTAATACGTGCGATTTCTTTTGTAAAAAAGAGAACCAACAATTTTAACTCTATTAAATAAAAAAAACAGCACCAAAAAAGGTGCTGTTGATAAAAAAGATAAACTGAAAATTAATTTTTCAAAATAGGCAGAACAGATTGTCCTTGTTCTGTTTTCACCTGAATAAAATAATTTCCTTGCGGTAATGATGCGATATCTAACGTATATATACCTATAGGTTGAATCGTAGAAACTTCGTTTCGCAATGCTTGACCTAATGCATTATATAAGGTAAGTTGAACTGTTCCAACCGGAGCCGGTTCAATTTTCACATTAACCAACTCTTTTGCCGGTATAGGATAAGCCTGAAGTCTGAAACTGTTTTCGAGAGTGGGAAGACTCAAAACATTCACATCAAAACAAGTTGATATTGCACTACAACCCTCTTGTGTAACCAACACAGCATAACTACCATCAACAACCGCAGAAAAAACAGAAGTAGTAGCACCATCAATAGGCAGATTTGTAGCACAATTTATCCATTGATAACTTGCATTTGTTGCATTTGCTGTAAGGGTAGCTCCATCTTGTACTACTCCAACATCTACTGTAATTACATTTATGTTTAAAAATTGTTGGTCACTTTCACCACAAGCATTTATGGATTTAACGCTTATTAATCCTCCTGTTGAACCCGAAGTAACCGAAATAGAAGTACCACTCGAATTCCCTTCCCATCCGCTTGGTAATGTCCAAACATATGAAGTAGCTCCGGTTACAGGAGAAATAGTATATTCTATACTACTTCCTGCACAAACATTTACTTGCCCTTCAATAGCTGATGGAACAGCTGGAGGCGAAGTTACTGTTACCGTTACCGAACTAGATGTCGCCTCACAGTTTCCGTTAAATGCCGTAACCGAATAATCACCGGCAGTTGAAACCGTTATACTATTTGTAGTTGCTCCATTACTCCACACATAACTCGTACCACCACCGGCTGTTAAAACTGTCGTCTCACCGCTACATAAATTCAATGCACCTTCTACCGTGATTTGTGGCGTAGGTGTTTCTGTTACGGTAACCGTGACCGAAGTAGATGTCGCCTCACAAGTCCCGTTAAATGCTGTTACCGAATAATTACCGGCAGTTGAAACCGTTATACTATTCGTGGTAGCTCCATTACTCCACACATAACTCGTTCCACCACTGGCGGTTAAAATCGTCGTTTCTCCACTACATAAATTTAATGAACCTTCTACCGTGATTTGTGGCGTAGGTGTTTCTGTTACGGTAACCGTTACCGAAGTAGAAGTCGCCTCACAAGTCCCGTTAAATGCCGTAACCGAATAATTACCGGCAGTTGAAACCGTAATACTATTTGTGGTAGCACCAGTACTCCATACATAACTCGTTCCACCACCGGCGGTTAAAATCGTCGTTTCTCCACTACACAAATTCAATGCACCTTCTACCGTGATTTGTGGCGTAGGTGTTTCTGTTACGGTAACCGTTACCGAAGTAGATGTCGCCTCACAAGTCCCGTTAAATGCCGTAACCGAATAATTACCGGCAGTTGAAACCGTTATACTATTTGTAGTAGCACCAGTACTCCATACATAACTCGTTCCACCACTGGCGGTTAAAACTGTCGTCTCTCCACTACACAAATTCAAAGAACCTTCTACCGTAATTTGAGGCGTAGGAACGGGGACAAATGTAACTTCAACCGTTGAAGATTCAGATGTACATCCATTTCCATCTGTAACAATAACACTATAAATTCCACTGGTTGAGACCGTAATCGCATTCGTTATTGCACCATTACCCCAAAGATAAGCTGAACCGGAAGAAGCTGTTAAGGTTAAAGTAGACCCTTCACATAATGTCAAAGAACCCTCCCAATCAATTGTAGCCTGAGTGACAGCAAAACGGGTAACAATGGGTTGATTGGTTAAATTAACAGGTCCGCAACCAGGGAAATTTGCTCTTACGGTTAAGGTGTTTTCACCCAAATTCAAAAGGGTGGCATCTACCTCCAATGCAATCGACGCTCCGGTTCCGGTAAATGGTTCACTCACAGCTGTTGTACCTAAAAATACTTGATAGGATACTCCGGATTCAGATTGAGGTAGTGTTACCAAAGCCGTTTCATCTGATTGACAAACATTACTACCCTCAACAGATAAACCGGTATTGACATTTGAAAAATAAAAAGCCGTTACAGGAACTCTAGGTCCTTCGCAATTGTTTTGTACAACAGCAACATACCGAATCGTTTCTTGTGTAACATTAGTAAGTGGTAAAGTAGCTCCTGTTACACCTGCTATCGGACTACCGCCCTCTGCTTCAGTATACCATCGGAAGGTAGCTCCGGCAGGCGGATTAACTACCGTTAATGTGGCATTTCCACTTCCACAAACCGTGGCGTTCTCAACCTCTGGTGCCGCAGGAATTGGATGTATCACCACTTGAACCGTTTGAGGTAAAGAAGCACAACCCTCCGCATTAGTCACCACTAAAGTATACTCACCGGCATTGGTCGCCGCATCAGCTTGTGTAATAATAGTCGGATTTTGTTCCGTAGAACTGAACCCATTTGGCCCCGTCCACTGATAAGTTGCTCCGGGAAATGCCAAAGTGGTCAAACTTAAATCACCTTGACCGTCACACAAAGGTGAAGTGGCAAAAGCAACACTTTCATTGTTAAACAAAGTACGCACTTCATTCAAAGACAAAGCTCGATTATATAATTTTATTTCATCTACATCACCGCGATAAGTAGCATTTCCTAACCCATTCGACTGACGCCCAAACTGTAAATTAGCACCATTATTTGTAATTGTTCCGTTGTGATTAAGCTGACCGGTCAACTGTCCGTCTTGATAAATTCGCAACTGTGCACCGTTATACGTCACCACAATATGATGCCATTGATTGTGTAACACATTGGTATTGGAATTGATAAATACACTATTGTTCACTCTCCAACGTACACGATTTTGATTCATTGGACCTGCCGGAACCGTTTGATAACTGTCCAAAGCCAAATACAAACCATTTCCTTGCCATTTGTTTAACAATGGCGTAAACAATCCAAAATTAGAAGCATCTTGCTTGATCCATAATGAAATCGTAACCTGGTTGGTCAATTGTTGCACTACAGACGGATTTCCATAGTCCACAAAAGTACCATTCGTAATACTCAAAGCTGAACTTTCATTCCCGTTCCTGTCCTCTTCATACGAAAAAACACTGCCGTTTAAACCCCCGTTGATACCATTATTACTGCTGTCCAATAAGTTACCATCCAATCGGGAATGAAGTAACAATCCGCTATTAAGGTCAATTAATGGAGCAAACGGATTAATTACCTCAGCTATCACCGGTGTTCTTGTGCTTTCACAACCATTCGCATTGGTGATGGAAACAAAATAAGTACGGCTAACCGATAATACAGGAGTGGAAAAAGTACTACCTGTCTCTCCCGTTATTGGCGTTCCACCGGTTGCTGTTAAATACCAATTATAGGTTCCGCCCTCTGAGGCTCCGGTTGCGGTTAAAGTAACACTTCCTTCACTACAAACAGATGCTCCGGTTGTTGTAGGTGCAGCCGGTAAGGCATTCACCGGAACGGAAATAACAGTTGTAATAACTTCTGCACAAGCCAAAGCATTATTGCGAATTAAAAAATGATAATCGGTTGAAGCGGTTAAGGTGCCCAACGAAAACGTCAACGTTCCACCGGTTCCGGTTTGTGCCGCTCCAACATTGGTGGAATTACTATTCAACCGCAATTGATAAACCAAACCGGGTTGCGTATTTTGAAGAAGTATCGAATTCGTCTGTCCACTACAAATTTGAGCATTTTCTAAACTTACTTGCAGAGCTGAAGGTTGCTCAACGGTCATCAATCGAATTTCTTCCGGAGTCAATATTCGGTTATACATCCTAAAGTCATCCAATCCGGCATTCGCAAATCCATCACTAGCCCAATTGCTTCTACCGATATAATTTAAAGTACGTATCACATTGTTAGGAGCCGTTTGTGGACCTTGAGCAACTAATTCACCATTAATAAACAACTGTCCGCCTCCATTCGACCAAGTGTAGGTAAGCAACTGCCATTGGTTATTTGGTAAAACAGACACACTGGTTAGCGTTGGACCGCCCACCGCTCCATTATAAATCTGTGAGGCCGGTCTTCCGGTGGTGCCGTTGGTCAATCCCACCAATACATTTTGATTGGCTTGTCCGTTACCAAAATCAAACAAACGACTCCAACTGTTATTGGCTACTTTTCTCACCCAAGTGGTTACCGTAAAGTCCGAACCGTTAAAGTATACACCATTTGGTAAAGTGAGGTGTCCATTCGTACCATTCAATTGCAAAGCGGTATTTTCAACCCCAAATCGATTATTCATAGGGGTTACGCCTCCAACTAAGGTCGCATTAATACCATTCCCACTCACATCATTCCCATTTCCATCCATGGGTAAATGCAATTGAAGTCCAGATGTCAAAGAGGCAGGAATTGCCTGAGTTTCCCCTATGTTTTTAGGTAACGGAATTACTTCTACACGTGTAGTGTAAACCGGAGAAACACACCCATTCACGGTGTATTGTAATGTATATAGACCGGCTTGCAAAAAAGTAATCCCACTTAAAACCGGTGAGGATAAAGAAGAACTAAAACCATTCGGACCCGTCCAAACATAAGTGGCTCCGCTGAGGGTGGGAGCTTGTAAAGTCAAATTACTGCCTTCACAAACTGTTTTTAAAGCTCCTGCCGGGTTTAATTCTAAAAAGTACTGAAAGTTTAATGTTCCGTTGACATCATTCCATCTTCCGTTAATATTACTTAACTCTACAAAATCTTCGTTAGAAGAGTTATTCGGTTCTCCGGTAGACCAGTTGGTGTACGTAAGCCTTTCTCCATTTTCCCAAACAAAAACACCTTCTGTTTGGCTATCCTGTAAACCAATATAAATTCTATTATTCCCTGCATTATCAAAAATAAATTGGTTGACTTCTGCATTGGGAATAGAAGCCAGATGACCGCCGTTATTCAAACAGATTGTTCTGGCATTACTCCTGTTTTGAGCAGTAATACTTCTAAAATAATCTCTCCCATTCAAATTCCCTACATACGAAAATAATGTAGGGTCGGGAATATCTCCAGTGGTTCCTTTTACCGTAAAACTCAATCCGGAAGCACTGAATTCCTGCGGTGCTGTGGTAGCTAATCGAATGCGATATTGAGTACCCGAGGGCAATCCCGCCGGTAACACTACCGTTGCCGTCTCATTCACACTTACTCCTGTTACACGTCGAAGTACGATTGGGTTTGCAAAACTTCCGTTTCTATCCGATAATTGCACTTGAAATTGATTGGTAGACAAGAATGAACCCGTCGCTTGATAACTCACTTCTAATGAGCTACCCGCACAAACTTCTCCGGGATTAGCATAGGTTATCGCAACATCACCAATTACATTCGTGGCCAAAGCCGTGATTTCATCTGTAGTCAACACTCGATTATATACTCTGAATTCGTCTATTCCACCATTCAAAGGATACCAATTCGTATTAAATCGACCAATTACCAAAGGACGATTGACCATAGCAGCAAAATTCGCCGCTATTTCATTTGAAGTGGCTAACGTACCATTAATATAGGTGCGATGACCCGAAGCATCCATCGTTACAACATAATGAATCCATTGATTTAAAATGTAATTCTCAAAAATACCGGTTAAGGTAGCTACACTATTATTACCAATTTGATGCCTTAGGTTTCCGCTCTGTGTATTGGAAAGCTGCCAAAAACCTCCACCGGCATCACCGGCTTTGGCAAAAAAACATTGACTTCCCCCGGCTCCTACTGAACCATTGCCAAAAGTACCCGTATTGCTGCTTACTCTCGCCCAAAACGAAAATGTAGCACCGGTTGTAAAATTCAATGTCGCTGAATGAGGAATACTAATTCTGCCTTGATTGGCTGTTCCGCCAAAAGAAACCGCCGAAGTGGCATTGCCAAAAGGATCGGTAATGTAGGTAACATTGTCAAATGGAGTACCATTGTTACCATTCCCACTAAAATCATTGGAGTTCCCATTTAAAGGATAGTAAGCCACCAACCCTTCTGTTAAATTAACTTGGGCTTGAAGAGGAATAACTACCAATAGTAACCACAAAAGGAAACCATTTTTCTGAAGTAGAGTTTTTATTTTCATACACATTTTGTTTGTTACGAAGATAAAAACCGAAAACTTAAAATACTGTTAACTAGCGTTGCAAATCCATATAATTATGTTGCATTTGGACTGTTTTTAGAACGTTGAGCATACTGAGAAGGCGACTCTCCGGTATATTCCTGAAAACTTTTTGAAAAATAACTCTGACTGTTAAACCCACATCGATAAGCTACTTCTGTAATGTTTAGTGACCCGTCTCGTAAATAATCCTTAGCTTGTTCAAATCGAACCATCTTGATAAATTGTGTAGCAGAATAACCCGTAAGCTGAGTTAACTTACGATGCAACTGACTTCTGCTAAGAGCTAAATATTCGGCCAATTCATGTACGTCAAATTCCGGATTTTCCATCTGCTCAAAAACACATTCTGTTGCTTTTTGGATAAAGGCATTTGTGGAAGCCAATCGTTCATGACAAGACACATGATTTTCCTTTTGTTCCTCGTATTTTTTCCGTATCAATTGTTCCTGCTCCATTAAATTGCGTAATGTCAATCGCAACTCTTCCGGATGAAAGGGTTTGGTCACATAAGCACTGGCTCCTTTAGCTAATCCCTCTAATCGACTGCTCTCTGAATGTTTTGAAGAACAAATCACGACCGGTAGATGTGATGTTAATGCCTCCTGTTTGAGATGTGTCAATAGTTCCATTCCATTTATACCGGGCATCAATACATCCGTTAATACAATATCGGGTAATTGTTCCTTGGCCATAGCAAAACCAACCTCCCCATTATCCGCCATAATTATGGTAAAATCAGAAGAAAGATAATCCCGAATAAACAACTGTAGCTCTGGTTGGTCCTCTACCAATAAAAGAAGAGGCTTTTCAGATGCTTGTTCTGCTGGTACCGACTGAGTTACCTCTGCGACAGGAATGGAGAACACAAACGTGACTCCCTCCTCTGAAGATGCTACCGAAATGGAACCTTTTACCAAATCCAAGAGGTCTTTACTAACCGACAAACCAATTCCACTCCCCGGTATTCCTTGATGTTCCGGCAAACGATAAAAACGTTCAAATAATTGCTCTTTTTGAGTAGTAGAAAAAGAACTACCGCTATTAAACACACGCACTTCTAAACCGGAAGGATTCAAAAGGGCATTTATGGATATAGCTCCTCTTTCAGGAGTAAACTTAACTGCATTACTCAACACATTGGTAAATACTTTATCCAAAACATCTGCCGGATAATAGAGCGTTTGTTCTCCCTTCTGAAAATCTACTGTAAGGGATAGCTGTTTAGCCTTAAGCATTTCCTGAATGCCTTCTACTCGTTTTTCTAAGACCAAAAACGGATTGCCTACTTTCATGGCCGGAGTATATTTCCCTTTTTCCAATGAAGAGGCATCCAACAACTCATTAACCAACGCAATAAGTTGTTCCGATTGCACTTCAATGGTGCGGAACACTTGAGCAGTGGGGCCATCCAAATGCTCTTTTTTTAGTACTTCTAATGGCCCTTTAATCAAAGTGAGTGGCGTTCGCAAGTCATGAACTATGTTTTCAAATATTTTGCTTTTCTCTGCTTCTAAACGGGCTTTTGCTTTTCGTTTTTGAGCTTGAAACAGGAATATAAATAGCACAACGACTACTAAGAAAAGTGAAATAAAAAGTATACTGTTCCGTGTGTTTTTCTCTTTTTCTGCTCGTAACAATGAGGCTTGAATCAACTCCTCTTGTTCCAACAATTGTTGGTCTTTGATAGCTGTTTCATACTTGAATTCCATCTCTTTAATCGTCTTTTGCTTGTCTGATTCAAATATTTTTTTGCTCAAAGCCAATTCTTCCTGCAAGTGTTGGTAAGCTTTTTTGAAATCCCCTTTAGCTCGATACGTTTCCGCTAAAGTAGCTTGAACATTCATCACATACGTATCATTACCCAATTTTGTACTAATAGCAAGTGCTTGTTGTAAATAAGACAATGCAACGTCATACTTACCTTTTCGCAAAGCATCCTCTCCCAAATTGTGGTAACCGGTCATTACATTCTGTGAAATACCGAATCGTTTGGCTACATCAATACTTTTTGTGTAATAATATACCGCAGAATCTTTTTTTGGATAGGCCATTTGATAACAACCACCTAACGTATTATATAGAGAAGCCATATATGCTCCTTCGGGTTGTTGTAGGAGTGTTTTTTCTGTCTTTCTCAATAAACCTATGGCTTTATCATACTCCTTATTGTGAAAATATATGGCTGATAAATTGGTTAATATTACGGAATAATAGGTATAATCTTTTATTTCATACCGTAATTGAGCTGCTTTTTGTATATACTCTTCCGCTTTTTTTAAATCTTGTTGAAGGTAGTAAGTTATACCAAGTCCATTCAATACAGAAGATTCCAAACTTTTATCTTTAATTTTTTGAGCCAGTTTAATGGCTTTCCAATATTCACGGACCGATTCAGTATAACGGGTTTTATTCTGATACCATTCCCCCAACCAGCGATGTGCTTTGGCAATGGCCGTATCGTTTTTTATCTTTTGAGCAGAAAGCAATGCCTGACGGGCATAATTCAAAGAAGAATCCACTTTGCTGGTCAAATATACCTTGGATAGCTCAATTTGAAGTGATGATTGTTGTGTTAGCTTACTTTTTCTCAATAACTGATGCAAAGAATCAGGTGATTGAGCAAAAACTATCCAACAATTTCCAAAAAAAAGGAGACATACGATCCAAAATTTGTTTTTCATATTCCGTTTTGATATAACGTAAACCTTTTGAAAATAGTACACTTTGTGTTCTTATCAAAGATACTTAAAAAACCTGAACTCCATAAATAATCTATAAAAACAAAAAGTTAATCTACTTAAAGTTCTCTCAACGCTTTTAGAATAATTTAAGCAATACTTAACTTTTTCACTTGCAAATGAACAAGAAGTTGCAGTATCTTTAAAAAATTTTAAAAAAAGTAGGGTTTTGATACTCTCGACTGTTTATGTCAAAAAATGACAAGTAGTAAAATTTAACAAATTCAACCCATTAGATGAACATTCAAGAATTCAGAAGAAAACTGACGCATTACTTTTTTGGCTTGGGAACAAAACAAAAACAAACCCTTTACCAAACTACAGATCTTGAAAAGATAAAAACTGTTTTGGTGATTCGTCCCAATCATCGGTTAGGCAATCAACTATTGGTGACACCAATATTTGTAGAGCTCATCAACCGCATTCCGGAAGTGCAAATCACCTACCTCGGAAAAGGTGACCTTTCTAAAACGTTGTTCCAACACTTTAAAGTGGTTAATCGTTTTATATTGATGCCTAAAAAACACTTCAAAGAGTTACATAACTATATTGGAGTATATATAAAAGTACTCTTTAACAAGCATGATTTGGTCATCAATTTAGCAGAGGGTTCTTCCTCAGGCAATTTATTAGCACGATTAGCCCGAGCAAAATACAAAGTGCTCAACAACAAATATACCAACCAACAACTGAATATTAATCAGGTACATATGGCACTTCGACCAATAGCCAATTTCAGAAAATGTTTTGGATTACCCGAAAACGAACCTTTTCCGGGATTGAGCTTAGGATTTACTAAACCGCATATTTCGAGTATAAAATGGTATAGAGAGAAAGAAGAACGACTAAAAAAGCCAATTTTGTTTCTATTTACCAATGCTACCGGTAGTAAAGATTATGATGCCACATTTTGGCAAGAAATGGCCACATTAATTTCCCAAAACTTTCCTGAACACCACCTTGTTGAATTTTTACCCATTTGCGGTAGTTCAAAACTCAACGGGGCAATCGACCAATTTTATTCTAAAGACTTGATGGAAATGGCTAAAGTCCTGGCGTGTGGCGATATCATGATTACCGGTGATTGTGGCATCATGCACCTTGCCGTAGCGGCTCCCATCAAAACCATTGCCCTCTTTAAATCAAATTCTATTGAAATATATAAACCCTACGGCAACCAAAACCGTGTCATCGATACAAGAAATTATACTCCAAAAGAAATTGTACAACAAATAAAGTTTTTGCAATAAAGTTAACAGCCTATTCGTAATCGGTTGATTTACCTTACATAGTAAAAGTGAATGTTTCTGACTTCGCAGCATCACTCACTGGTTTACCATTCATTAATCTAAATTCAAAATTCGTTAATCATCATTCGTTAATCAAATCATCTCTTATTAACTCCCCCAAAAAAATAAGGCAAATGCCCTATGGTTTGCTTTTCATCCCTTTCCCATTTTTGTACCATCAGTTGTGCTACTTATTCCAATAAATAGCAACTACTTGAAAAATTGTTAATCACCCAAAATGAAAAGCGTATGAAAAAAATCACTACCCTTAACCGTCGTACAGCAAAAACATTCTCCTTTTCTTTGTTCTTGCTGACTTTACTTTGTTTCACTCCGGCTAGCAGTCAAACACTGGTGGCGAATTGGGAACGCCTTGACCTCACACCGGGACTATCGATAAACGTACCCAACATGATTGCACTTACTTATGGCAACGGTACCTATGCCGCCATTAGCTATGCGGGCGGACAAAAAAAACTATTTACTTCTACCAATGGTGAAAACTGGGCCGAAAGCACTTTTGCTCTTCCGCTTCCAAATGCCTTTCCGGATGACATAGTGTTTATGGATAACAAATTCAAATTAGTGACCAACGGTACCGTGTACACCTCAACCAACTTACAAACCTGGGAATTCGAATCGGTACATCTAGTCTTTGCGGCACGTAACCTGAAAAAAGTAAACAACCTCTATTTTCAAGGTGGCGAAGGTAGATTTGCCACTTCAACGGATGGACTCACATGGGTCAACCCAATGACCAGTGGCGATTACCTCGATTTAGCCTACGGGAACAATATTTACGTATTGGTCGGCAGACAAGCCGCCAAAGGCATTTTATATACTTCTACCGACGGTGTTACATGGAATAATATCATTGAAGTAGCCGACAACTTTGATATGTTCTACACGGTTGATTTTCATGACGGCACTTTTATATTAGCCGGAAACAATGGCATCATCGGAAAATCCACCAACGGAACCGATTGGACATTCAGCACACCGATGGGAGCTTCCAACACCTTTTTCAGTATTCGGTATATCATGGACCATTGGGTGGTGAGTGCTATCAATAAAGTGTATTACTCTGCCGATGGCGAAACCTGGACACAAAGCACTATAACAGGCGGAAGCATCAGTAACTTAAAACGAGTAGAAGCCTACAACGGCATTGGTTTTATCCCCGGCAGCAATGGTAGAATCATCAAAACGAATGAAGACGCCTTGAGCATCACCCAACCGGAAAATACTGCAAATTCCATCACCCTCTACCCTAATCCGGCTAGTACGCACTTTACGGTAAACACAAATGAAAATCTCCTCGCAGAAAACGCACAATTGAACCTGTACAACCAATTGGGTCAGCGGGTGCAACAAGCAGTGTTGAATGCCACGCAAATCAATGTAGCAATAGACCAACTTCCAAGCGGAATCTATCATTATCAAATTTCAAACGGTGATAAACTAGTAAAAACCGGCAAGGTGATGAAAAGGTAAAATCTAGAAAACGCATCACCAAAAACAATGCTAATCCAAAATAGTCGGATTAGCATTGCTTTTGCTCTTTTAAGAACTATCCTTCCCTAAAAAACGTATTCAAAAATTACCCTCTCTTCCCCATACAAAATCAACCGACAACAGACAACCGTCAACTCACCCCTTCCAATTCTCAATCCCCATTGTCAAATCTTTCCCACTCGGTTGTTGAAACAACGTAAGGTCAAAATATTTTGCTGCCGAGAACAAATGATCAAAAATATCGTCTTGGGTGCGTTCGTATTGCAACCATTCGGTGGTGTTGGCAAAGCAATAAATTTCCAAAGGAATTCCTTTGTCTTCAATGGCCAACTGCCGAACCATGACGGTCATTTCTTGACTGATGCCCGGATGCGATTGAAGATACAACTCAATATAATGTCTGAAAACACCAATATTCGTCATGCGTCGTCCGTTCAGTAAAACCGAGTTATCAATGGTGTTTTTTTTGTTCGAGGTTTCAATCGCTTCCTGTCGATCGGACATGAAATGTTCAATCAGGTGAATTTTTTTCAGTGCTTCCCGTTGCGAAGCGTCTAAAAAATGAATCGAATTGACATCAATAAAAAGCGAGCGTTTCATGCGTCGTCCGCCGCTTTGAATCATGCCTCGCCAATTTTTAAAACTGTCGGTGATAAAATAAAACGTGGGAATGGTGGTGATGGTTTTATCAAAATTCTGCACCTTCACGGTATTTAGATTGATGGCCACTACATCGCCATCGGCATTGAATTTGGGCATTTCAATCCAATCGCCTACGCGAACCATATCGTTGGTTGACATTTGAACACTGGCAACTAAACCAAGGATGGTATCTTCAAAAATCAGTAACAAAATGGCGGTCATCACTCCAAAAGCACTTAAAAAATAAACCGGCGATTTGCCTAAAAGGATTGAAAAAAGTAAAATAGCCGTGGCAATGTAAAACAAAATCCGAAGCAATTGAAAGTAACTCGTGAGCGGTTTATTTTGAAAAGCCGGCAGCGACGAAAAAGCAAATTCCGCAACTTTCACCACGGCAATAATGATTTTTAACGCCACGATAATCAGGTAAATGTCGGTTAACTTGATAACTATCGGCAAAATGGTTTCAAAATCATCAAAAATACTCGGTGCGAGTAGCCGAACAAAAATAGCCGGCACCAGATGAGAAAAGTTGTGAAACACGGCTTTGTCCACGAGCAAATCATCCCATTGAGCGGGTGACTTTTTAACTTGTTTGTAAAAATAAGGCAGAATGATTTTTTTGGCAACATAAAAACCTATCACCGCAAGAAGCAACAAGGCAACAAGAAGCAACAACAAGCGAAGGTAAATGGCCCACTCTTGAGCAATGCCGGACGCCAGTAACAATTCATCCACCCACGTTTCGATGTACTCAAATCCTGCCATTTTCTTGTGTTGTTAAGAGCGTTTTTACAGTTGTAGAAAATAAAAAGACAAGTCGAAAACGTTGCCTTTTCGTTTTGTGTAAGGTACGCATTATTTAGCTAAAAACAGTATAGTTTAACGGGGAATTGGGAGGAACAAGTTAAACCCTCGAAGGGTTTTAAACCCTTCGAGGGTTTAGTTAGCGGTTCTTTTGAACCGCTTACAACCCTTTATTAAGCGTAAAAGGAAGAGAGAAAGTTACCGGTACAGGCTTGTTTCTTTGCGTTCCGGGAAATAGTTGTGGTAAATCATCGAAGATTTTCCATACTTTTTCATCGATTTCCTTGTGTTGACTTCTAACACTTGAAACCTTTAAAAAACCTTCTTTTGAAACTACAAAACTCACAAATAAACGTTGTTCCTTTTTTTCTAAAGAACTTGGAAACACAAACGCTTTGTTGAATTTTTCATGTATTTTTTCAAATAAACATTTTATGCTTTCTTCACGTAAAGAAGTACATCCCGGATAAATAGGCGGTACTTCAATGATGGAAATGGGTACCTCAACATCTTGTGCATCTTCCATTACAACAGTTTTTTCAAGAGCAATGTTTTTCGGCTTTTCAACGGTTTGAGCTTTTGAAGTGTTTGAAAAAATCAATAAAAATAAAGCCGGTAAGAGTAGTGAATAGTTCATAGTTAAGTAGTATAAACAACAAATGTAAAAAAATTAAACCAAAAAATTTTCCCCACACTACCACTCTATTCCTCTCACATGGCTTTTCAATACATAAAACGCTTCAGGATGCTTTACTATATAGTGCTTACTTATTTTGTTCCTTTCATTCCAAAATAGTAAAAACGCTATGGATGAACTAGAACCATTCGAAAGGATTGGTGCGGTAGCGAGGAAGCATTATCCTTTGTATTTATTAAACATAAAACGAGTCCAATTTTTAATGTCATGCGGATAAGCAAACAAAACGTTGTCCTTCTTTAAAAGCGTTTTTCCAAAAAAGAACAATTGGAAATCACTTTTAAAAGTACTGGGTATTGAATCAACCGGAGTAAGTTCTTTCGTGGTTGATAAATTTTTTAAAGCGATGATATCTTGTCTTGTAACTAACATAGTACAAAGGTATTAAATACTTTCAGAAATATGAAATAGTACACGTATAATTCCAAAATCGTTTCTATCCCTTAGCCACCACTCTATTCCTTTCGTTTAGCTTTTCAATACATAAAACGCTTCCGGATCCCGCTCCGCAAATGTCTCCCGACTTTGCGGTACCACATCCTTTAGCTACCACTCGATTCCTTTCTTGTAGCTTTTCAATACATTAAACGCTTCCGGATGCTTTGCTATATAGTGCTTACTTATTTTGTTTCTTTACTTCCAAAATAGAAAAAACGCTATTAATTAGCTAGAACCACACGAGAGGCTTTGTGCGATTATGAGCGTAAAGTCATAAAATTAAATAGATTATGGCCTTCCTTTTTGTGGAGCTCTAGGTTTCCAAGGCGGAACGTGAACTCCTTTTTTTAATGCTATTTGTGTAGAATGAGCAACAATATCGAGATACACTTCATAAAAAGTAGAACTGGTAACCACTGTGTCAATCGTGAGTTGAAAGGCACCATTTAATTCTTTTTCATCTGAAGCTAAGTAAATTAAATGATTTCCGTTTTGACCTCGTTGAATCTTGTACTTCGCTCCTATTCTTTGCTTATCCTTTTCAATTACTACAGAATCCCGACTAATTTTTACTTGGTAGTGAGATTCTAAAATTCCCAACGAGCGAAAATTAGCGGTATCTTTTTTTGTTTTCAGCAGCGATTTGCCGTCCAACACGATTTTAGTGGGAGACCAAACTCCGTCAATACTGATACTTTTGGGTATGAAGAATGCCAAGTAAAGGATGAATACGATTATCGAAAAGAGGAAAATATTTTTGAAGTGTTTCAATGGTATATCAGTAAAAGTGTTATGTAGTTAACTTTTATAAAATTGTTCCGTAACATAAAAAACGGTGTCGATGAAATAAAGATTATTTTCAAAAGTCAATACATTTTCATCGTGCAAATCTTCTAAAATAATTCCCCATTCCGCATGATAATAATCGTTATTTCTTGTGTTTTCAAATCCATTCGAGGTAAGAAACTCTTTTACACTTTCTAAATTTGTTGGACAATCACTTTTAATAAAGTCTTGTTCAACAACTGCATATAAAACATCTGCATGTTCATAAAATCCAATTAATTGATAAGCCGTATCTGGAAAGAAAAAGTTGTTTAATAATAAGTTATTAAAATAATCTTCCCATGTTTCATAATAAATACTATCATTTAACTTGATTACCTTGTGCTGATTGTAGAGATAAACTTTTTGTTCAGCACCGGATGAGACAAACGCATTAATATTGATTGCAGTAATCCAAAAACTATTTTTATCACAAAATTGCTTTATGAGCGTTGCTTCTTCACTTTTGATTGACTTGCTTGACTCAAACGTTTTGCTTGTGCTCTTGCTTCTTCTAAAGTAACGGGAGATTTTTTGGATAGCATCTCCATGCCTAACTTGGCTCTTTCCTGAAAGGATATTTTGTAGTTCATGCTTCATCGAATGAATAATACAAATATACAGATTTTATCATTACTATTTAATCTTCACCACCCCCAACCACACCAACACCACATACACCAAACACATCACCGCCATCAAACGAGTAAGATAATGCACCATAGTAAAATACCACGGCACTTTCTCCACCAAACCCGGATTGACTTTGGTTAACCGCTTTTTAAAATAAGTGATAAAAATGGGACCGAGATAATAAAAAAAGGCAAAACCGATTAGGAATGCGAGGGTGAAGTGGAGTTTGTCAAGCATTTGAAACAATGGAATTAATTTACTTTTTCATAGGTTTTCTATCCAAATCGAGTTCGATGCGGTATTCTTCTCTTGGCTCCTCCACCAAATACAACTCCAATTGTTTTTTGGTTTCAAAACCACTGATTTTACTGCGGTAACTTTCGGCTAATGTTGGATTTTCAATTTCTAGTTTTCGGTTTTTACTGATTTCTAAAAATTCTGTTTCCATGTCAATCCCTAAAAATCTACGATTGGAAAGATTAGCGGCAATTCCGGTGGTAGAACTTCCGGTAAACGGATCTAAAATCCATGCACCGGGTTTAGTAGAAGCTAAAATGATTCGGGTTAAAACAGATAACGGTTTTTGTGTGGGATGTTTTCCGCAACTTTTTTCCCATTTCGCAATAGCAGGCAACTTCCAAACATCTTTCATTTGTTTGTCGCCGTTGAGTTGTTTCATTAACTCATAGTTGTAGTAATGCGGTACTTTTTCGTTTTTGCGTGCCCAAATAATCAACTCGGCAGAGTGTGTAAAAAACCGACACGAAAAATTAGGTGGTGGATTATTTTTTTCCCACGTAATTACATTTAGTATTTTAAAATCCAATTCTTGCAGTAATTGACCAACCGAAAAAATATTATGATACGTTCCACTTATCCATATGGTGCCGTTTTCTTTTAGTTTCTCTCGAACCAGTTTTAACCAATTGCGGTTAAAATCATTGATAAAATCAAATCCACCGGATTTATCCCAATCGCCTTTGTTTACGGAAACAATTTGACCACTTTGTATGGATAAACCATTGTTGGATAAAAAATAAGGAGGGTCGGCAAAAACCATATCAAACTTATGCTCAAATTGAGGCAAAAGGTGCATGCAATCTCCTTGAAGGAGGTAGAAATCTTTGTCTTGGGATTTAAAATAAGGCTTCAACATAGTTATTTTGGCTTGAATAATGTTTTAAACTCATGCAACGAAGATAAGATAATTTTATCATTAAAACCTTCATTTTCATCAAGCCATCTTACTAAAACATTTTCATTTGTATAATCAACCGTAGGATCTATTGTTACGGATAATCCTTGATATAACCATTTTTGATTCGCCTCAACCACTTCCAAATATTGAATAAAATCAGTGATGCCGGTTTTTAAATTGGGATTGCCTTTAAAATCAAATCTCATATATTTTGTAAAATTGAGTAATAGTAATAATCTTTTTTGAATTTATTCTTCTAACATATCCGCAAGAAAATAAAGTAACTTTCCTAAATTGTGATTGCCTTGAACAAATCCATATTTTTCGCAGGCATCAGGAATCAAAACGGTTCTTTTTTTGAAATGTTTATCCATTGCCAATAAACGCAAGGTTGAAACCAAAGCTTCCCTTTTTTGTCGTTTTTTTAGACCTTTTTCTTTTCCGGTATCTTTTTGAGAAGTTGAAGTAGTTACAATTTTTATCTTGTGAATTGTCATATTTGGTTCCATAAATCAATTTTTTAACTGATCAAATATACAAAAAAGAATTACGAATCACACTTATTGTGTGTAGATTTTTTCAATAAAATAGTTCAACTTTGATAATTATGAAAGAAGAAGTATTAATCCATTTCGGAAACCGCCTTCGTGAACTCAGAACACAAAAGCAATTATCCCAAGAAGCCTTAGCCGAATTGAGCGGTTTACACCGCAATTACATTGGCATGGTAGAACGTGGGGAAAGAAATCCTTCTTTGGTTAATATTGACAAGCTTGCTGAAGCTTTGAAAGTTTCATTAAGTGAATTATTTAGTAAATAAAAATGGAAATTATAAGCCTCGTAAATCATGTATTTTCATCAAATAGAGCAGAAATAAGAAACGAAATTATCAACATATTTCTTGCTGAAAATCCCGGAACTGGAAAAAACGAATTAACTTCTCGTTATCGATATATTACTAAAGTTATTGGAAATCATGAAGTATATTTAAGCAGACCGGCTCAATTTAATAATGGTTTTGATTTTACACTAAATGTTTCAAACATTAATTTCAATCCTAATGGTAGAGCGACAACTCGACCTACACATCAAAATATTTATGATGATTTAATTTTAAAAAAAGAAACTAATCCAAATTTATATTTTGACCTAAGAACACAAATTGATAAAATATATAAATGTGAAGAACCAACTCAAACCAAATTTGATTTTGGCGTTGGTCTAAATTCTGAAATATTATTAGAATGTATAAAATGGCTCTTTATTGAACAAGACGTTACGTATTGGAATTATTCAGGACGAGCTATGTTTTACGGCGGGATATATAATATTTAGTTAATGATATATCACCTTGCAAAAGGTAAAAGTTTTCGTCTTGGGATTTGAGGTAGGGTTTGAGCATTTATTTTTTAAAGTTTAACTTCCTCAAATCATTTTCAATATTATCATACTTTTTTGAAGATTTCTTCAATTCTTTAAAAAGATCATCAAAACTCTTCGCTACTGCACCAGCTCCATAGTAACTTGAAATTGTTGGTAGTACTTTATTTATATGTAGATTGAAATCAATTAAAGCATTTTCATATGTATCCGTAAAATACCCTAATTTTATATTAATATGTATAATACCTATAAATCGTAAAATTAAATCCATACCTCTATTTGAATAATAATAGTTAGTGTTTTTCCCATTTGCACTAATAAGAATAACATAAGTATCATTTATTACCTTAGCGGGTGTATCTATATCATCAATGTTTGTTTGAATAATACCAATATTTTTTTGAACAATTTTATTTTTAATTATTGATTGAATAAATTGTTGGATTGTAATTTTCTTGTTAGAATTTAGAATTGTTGACTCATTAGCATGACCTTTATAAATTCTACTTGAAAATCCAGTATTAGAATTTATTATTTTATCACAAATTAAAAAGGCAATTTTTTCTAAATATTCTTTACTTCCAATTGGCCAATCTAATTGGGCTTTTAATGAAATAGTGAGATTTTTGTCAATACTTGTTTGATTATCATTTATTTCTATAAAAGTTTTAATCTCTTTTTTAACATCCATATTATTAAACAAAACTATAGGAAGTGAAAATTTAGATATAATTGTGTTTTCTACATTACATAATGAGAGTAATCTATGTTGTCCATCCACAACTCTACAGGAACAGAAATAATTAGGTATATCAATTTCAATTTCTTTTGGACAGTCTGCCTTTTCAGCTTTCCCTTTATTTGGGTCTAGAATTTCTGTTATTTGTTCTACACAATTTAATAAAATTGAATTTGGAAAAGAGTCTAATTCCCCAGAATTAATATGCTTTCTAATTATTCTTATTTTATCTTTGTTCAATGTTCTTTGGTATCCAATATTCGATTTATCAGATCTTCTATAAACATAGCTGTATTGTAATATTTTTTCTGCTTTATCAGAAAAAACATATGCTGGCGTATCTCCAATAAAATACTTAATTACTTTTCTTTTAACACTAGTTTTACTTTTAGGTTTTAATTCCAAAAAATTATAGAAGTCATTTTTTGCCCATTTCTTTATTTCTTTTGTTAGATTTTGAAAATAATTAAAATCATCATTAAAAATAACTACACAATTAACAGGAATAGAATTTTTTATTGGATCAAGTTTAGTTCTTTCTGAACTTGATCTCGTTTTATCGATATAAAGAATTAAGTATTGATAATCGTCTGGAAGATTTTTAAGTTTAATTAATTCTGTTAGATTATTTTTATTACTCCATTTTTGGAAAAAACTAACAATTTTTTGATTTGGACTTTGTAACTCACTATCATCATAAATGAAAACAATTTCATTAACATCATCAACAAAAATTCCATCAATTTCTCCTAGGTCTAATCCACTACTTGTCTTTACAACATAATCTAAGTCAAAACATTTTAATTCAAAATCAATAAATAATTTTGCAGTAAATCTTTCTGATTCTGTTTTGAATAAATGTGTCTCTATCATATTAAAACTGCTTTTAAAATGTTATTCTTTAACATCTCTAAATTCAACAAATAATCTGCTTTATCAAAATACTCTCGCAATGGTTTTAAAGTTGATTTCCAACCGGCACCATCAGTAACCCAAATAAAAATAATATTTTGAGCATTCCAATATTCATTCATTTTTACGTACTCAGTAGCAGTAGATTTTAGTTTTGAGCCACCGCCGCCATAAAAATTACATTCAATAAAATACAACTTTCCGTTTTTATTGATTGCAAAGTCTAAGTTACGAGAAGATTTGTCAACTTGTATGTCAATGTTCCATTTTGCTTTAATTTTTTTGGCATTGGCTTGTGTCATGTATTCCAATCCTAATTCTTCACAAGCAGATTTTACAAAGGTTTCTACTATGTTTTCCATCATAGTGCCACCACGATTTTTTCTACCGTTGCTGTCTAAACCTACCTCAACTCCGGTAACATAATCAACCAAATTTTTAACTCGCTTGTCTTTAACCAAATTACCTAAACCACTTTTCATAAAAAATGTAGCTAAGTCTTGGCAATCTTCATCCGACAAATCACGTGCTTTAAAATCATAATCTTTGTATAGAAACTCTTTAACATCGGTTAACATTGAAACCTTATTATCTCTAAAAGCAATCAAAACAGGAAATGCTTTAATAACTTGAGGATATTCTTTTATAAGTTCATATACTTCTTTTTCAATATTTTCTTTACCAATTAAAACATTTAAAAGATTTAATTCTTTTTCAATAGGTTTTATGTTTTTATGCACTTTCTCCCAATTCACAAAGTAATCCCAAAGCAAAATACCTTTTTCTTTGAAAGAAGTTGTTATTTGTTCAAATAGAGTATCATCACTCTCTAAATTTAAAATTTTACATAATTTATTCATTACGTTTATAATATAAATTTTTTACTTTTTTTGGTAATTTTTGTATCCTCATTATTTTCCAAAAGTTCAGTATTTTGAATAACAACATCAATATATTTCAAATTCATTTGCTTAGCTGCTGTTAATCTATGTTGACCATCCAATAAATAAAAGTCTTTATTCACGGTAATTGGCAACCAAAAAACTTCATCAAAATAATATTTAATATTGTTAAGGGTAGAGTTTAAAATTGGGTTGTCAAAAGACATTAAACTTTTATCAATTTTTATATCATCGACATTTACCTTTTCTTTAAATACCCAATAAGGCTTATCAAATTTTGTAAACATATCGATGTTCATTTTTATAACAGGAAGATAATCTTTTTTGGGTTGATTAGTAATTAATAATTCCGTCAGTTTCCCTCGCTTATCCGCATTTGCATTTATCATTCTTGTGGCATGAACTCGACTAATGGTAAACGCTTGGTATAAATCATCAAAAAAATCATCGTTGGGGTCTTTGCCTCTTACATCTGAGTTACTTAAAATCCATTTGTGATTCAGTTGATCCAATTGCTGGCAAAAATCACGTAAACGTATTTGCTCGTTATCATCAAACTCCTCTTTGGCATACGAGTTAAAACTAGAGGTTTTACTCAATGGCTTGTAAGGTGGGTCAAAATAAAACAAGGCATCGCCATTTACGTGGTCTAATGTGGCTTGGTAATCACCGTTTAAAATTTCCACCCGTTGCAATAGTTCACTTACAGCTAAAAGATTAGGTGCATCACAAATGGTAGGTTTTTTATAATCGCCCATCGGCACATTAAACGCATTGTTTTTATTTACCCGAAACAGTCCGTTAAAACAAGTGCGGTTTAAAAAAATAAACAATCCGGCTTGTGTAGCCAAATCTGTTGATCGGCTGTTAAAAGCGGTTCGTTTCTCGTAGTAATATTCTTTTTTCTGTTCGGGTTGATTAACCAATGCATGAAACTCATGCTCCAATTGTTGTAAAACTTCAATTAGTTCATTTGGCTGTTTGGCGATAATGCGATAGGCATTTATCAAATCGGCATTAATATCATTTATGATGGCATGTTGAATATTAGGATAGTTCTGAAGTATCCAAAACAAAACCGCTCCACTCCCTACAAATGGCTCAACATAAGTGTAATTCTGTTGTCTAAAATCGTGTGGAAGAGCTTTTTCAATATCATTTATCAATTGGGTTTTGCCCCCCGCCCACTTCAAAAAAGGTTTTGCTTGCATCGGTATCAGTAATTCATTTCTCAATCTTCCCCAAACCTACTACTTTTTACGGTGATTATCAAGTGGAAAAATGTAGTATTTTTTTAAGTCCTTAGTGAATAGTCCTTAGTCCTTAGTGAGTAGCCAACAGCAACTTACAACCTACAACCCACAACAGATAACTGACAACAGTCAACCCACCACCCAAACCCCTTTCTCTTCCGTTCGAACGGGGAGAAAAGCTCCATCGGTTTCTTCAAAAAACTGTAGTTCAACGATATACAGTGCCTTTCCAGGTTCAACCTCCACCTTTGGAAATCCATACGATAATTCGGTAGTAAACTGTTGCTCAAAATGCCAACCCCCGGAGTGTAACGTACCCTCCAACGTGTCCCAATCATACGCCACAACATGCAAACGAAAACCCACCCACGAAACGCCTTCCGGTAGGGTGATGTCATACAACGCCAATTGGTTGTCTTCCACCTTGTAGCCAAAAGGTAAAGGGGCCAACGGGTTAAAAGCATATCCTTTCAACTTTTGAATCGCTTCTTCATGCGTTAAAGCGGAAGCCAAGGTTCTTTCTCCACGAGGGTGTTGCGTGTCATACACCAACAGCGAACGCATGTGCTTGGTCAAGGCATTCACCACCGCTAAGTTGTTGTGCTTGGGTAAAATCCCTGCCAGTAGCACGCGTAATCCTTTACACGCTTTGGAAACCCGCCCAAACTCACTGGCATTTTTCCGGCAATTGGCATACTTGGCACTGTGCAATAACTCCTTAGACGTAAACCCCGATATTTCCCGTATAATCAGCTCCTCGCCTAACTTGTATAGCACATACTGATCCAATATACGTTTGGGTATCTTCCCCGAATAGGATTTGATTCTTGCCATGATATTCTATTAAAAAAATCTCTTTTTGTCATCCCACCTCTTAGGGTTGTGGTACTACAAAAATAGGAAAAATAATATATAATTGTAAGATAATTTATATAAATTATTGAATATAAATACATTAATACAAAGAATACAAAAACGGAGCGTAGAAGGTTAAAAATCAGTTTGCCATTTTTTCTCAAAAAATAGACCCAAAAACGATGAAAGTAAACTTCCGCCACAGCCTGATTTCATTGAAAACAGGCTAATTCAGTGCGGTTATGATTAGCGTTGCACCTTCCTTCGGGGATGCTTCGTATTTCCTTCGGGTTTGCTTCTGGTTTGGTTCGGGGTTGTGGTACCCTTTGTTGAAGTCGCCTTTTCAAAAAAAATACCTTTTCCGAACGAATGTAAATTGGATGTGGAGGTAAACCCAAAGCTACTTAAAAAACATTACAATCAATACGTATGAGCATAAAAAATGCCAAGGAGAAAACCCCATTGGCATTTATTTCATTTTTATATCCTGAAAAGAGAGCTACTTATCTAACTCACGTTTATCAATTGAAAACCATCTCTTTCCCCTCTCCACTTCACCCTACAACAGACAACAGACAACCCTAAAACAACGTAACCGGAAAAGTAGCTCCATTCGAATGCGTATACACCGCCTGGTTATCACACGTGTTATCGCCGTAGTCTAACACTCCATCTAACACCACGCCTTGCAGCGATAATTTCCCTTGGGAGATGTGCGGACAAGCATATTTTTTAATCAACGGCTCTACCACAGTCATGCTTAGCGTGTTGCCATTACTTGGATTCACCACCGTATGGTTGCCGGAAGAAATTTCATAAATATTGTCCGCTAAAATCAATGTATTCACTCCGGCCGTCATTTTCACGGTTCGCTGACCGGAAAAGGTATAATAAGCTCCGTTTAACGTTACTATTCCGCCATTGGCAATTGTTCTGTTCCACTGTGGCATTTCCGAATTAGTGGTGGTATTCACATACGTTATCGTTCCTTCCAATTTTCGCCCGTTGATAAAATAATCATCCCCTCGTTCAATAGTCATCACCGAACCGGCGTTCATGAAATAATCCGTTAACGTGATGGTCAACGTTCCCGCACGGGTAATACCGTTAAAGGTACATCCGTCTCCATAATCCAACGTATACGTTTTTGGAAAAACTCCTATCCCGGGATTATCCACGGTAATGGTCAAACACGGATTGTTCAAACTCTCCTCCGCAGAACGATCGGTAAAAGTAGACTGGCTGTTAGTCAAATCAATGCCTTCATTGAAATCCAATTCATTGGTTTGGTCAATCTCTGAAGATACCGATAACAATGGTCGGTCAATTCCGGTAGTTTCTTCATCACGATTACACGAAACACCGGCAAAAAGCAATACGCCAAAAGCGAACATCGATAATTTTTTCATATACTAATTTTTTAGGTTTTCTAATTGGACAGCGTTTATTCTAAAAGGTTTAATCATTGAACAGCTGTTTTTTTGGAGGAATCAACTAAAGGTCTACTTGCTAAACACAGTACAGATATAGTACTGATTTAGTACAGAAATTATACAGCATTAGTACAAAAAAGGCGTAGCAAACTAAACTATACCTAATATAAAAGCAATATCAATTTAACCAAAAGTGTTACTTAGGTATAGTTAGCTGTAATCCAACTCTTTCCTATACGTTAGTTATTTTATGATATACTCCTGTTTCGTGCTGTTTTTTTTCCCTTCTATTTCATATATTTAAACGTTTTTAGAAAAAATTTAATAATTCTACAAGGTAAACCACTTAATTGTATTTAATATTCATGGAATAATAACTCAAAACGAGTAAATAATAATCGGTCTAAAATTAAAAATAGGAGTTGGTATATCTTTGTTAAGTAAAGTAAAAAAAACACCATTTTGAAAACTAAACATCCAATACTGGTATTCGCAATAGTACTCTTTATACAAAATGTCTGCTTATCCCAAAATAAAGAGACAGACAGTTTAAAAAGACTGCTTAGAACTGTAAAGATAGATTCTTCTAAAGTTAATCTATACAATCATTTGGCAGACAAATTTAAGGAATCCAATCCGGATTCTACAGCTTTTTATGCCAACAAAGCAGCACTACTTTCTTCAAAAATCGATTATACATTTGGTTTAGCCAATTCCTACATCAATAAAGGCAACTCAACCATTATTTTAGGAAAATACAAAGAAGCCAAAATTGAATTTCAAAAAGCACAAATAGCATTTGAAAAATTACTAAAAGAAGAAGCTACCAACAAAAAATACAAAAATGGTTTGGCCAGAGCCTATGCCAGTCAAGGAGTGATTTATTCTGAAGAAAGCAATTACTACATGGCCTTAGAAATGTATCAAAATGCCTTAAAACTTTATCAGGAAATTGATCAAAAAAACAGTATTTCTAAAGCCTATAATAACATTGGAATCGTATATAAATCAAAACAAAACAATACAAAAGCATTAGAATTTTTCAAAAAAGCCTTAGCAATTCAAGAAGAAATTGGCGAACAAACTGTTCCGGTGACCTTAACCAACATTGGTGTCATTTATTTTGAAAAAGGCCATTACTCTGAAGCCTTAAAGTACTATACTAAAGCAGAAAAGAACTTTAAATTAGTAGATAACAATCGTGGTTTAGCTTTGTTAAACAATTATTTAGGAGATTTTTATAAGCAACAAAATGACTACCCAAAAGCCATTTCTTATTATCTCTCTTCCTTGAATAGATATGAAGCAATGCAAAATAAGTTTGGTGCTTCATTGGTGTTATACAATTTAGGCCAACTTTATTTTGACCAAAAAAAATATGCAGATGCAATGCCTTATGCAACAAAATCATTAAACTATGCAAAGGAAATTGGTGTTCTTGATCAAACGTATCATTCAGAAAAATTATTGAGTGAGTTGTATGATGCTCAAAACAATCATGAACAAGCCTTGATGCATTATAAAAACTATGTTATAGCTCGGGATAGCATCACCAATCAAGAAAACAACAAAAAATTCGTTCAAGCCGAAATGGACTTTGAATACCAGAAAAAAGAGTCCCTTTTAACGGAAAAAAGCAAACGTCAAAACTTAATTTTACTTTTTACCATTGTGGGAACACTTCTTTTGGTTGGATTAATCATAGTGATATACAACAAAAGACAGATAAAAAGACGCTTAACCTTACAGAAAGAAGTTGCCGAATACGAGCAAAAAGCCTTGCATTTACAGATGAATCCACACTTTGTGTTTAATTGTTTGGGGTCTATTTCAAGTTTTATTGTGCAAAACGGAACCGACTCTGCTTTGAAGTATTTATCAAAATTTTCTAAACTAATGCGGTTAACCCTAGAATATTCAAAAGGAGCCTTGATTCCAATAGACAAAGAAGTTGAGAGTTTGCAAAATTACCTAGAACTAGAGCAGTTACGCTTCCATAACAAATTTGATTTTAGTATAAAATCCTCTAACAAAGTTGAATTTAATATGGGATTACCGCCATTGTTAATTCAGCCCTTTGTTGAAAATGCAATCTTGCATGGTGTAGTTCCAAAGGAAGAAAACGGAAAAATCGAGGTAAATTTTGATGTTCAAAATAATCAGCTCATTTGTTCGATAAAAGACGATGGAATTGGCATGTCAAAATCAAAAGAAATGAAAGAGAATTCGGTCACGGCACATCAATCCATGGCATTACAAATAACAAAAAAACGATTAGAAATTATGGAAGCAACCATCTCAAAATCGGCACAAATTGAAATCATTGAAAAGAACGGAACAGAAGTAATATTACGATTACCAATACAATATATCAAGTAAATAGTTAAGAAGAATTAGTGAATAGTTTTACATCATTTACTAATTACTTTTCACTAATCACTAATCACTGAAAAAATATGATAACAGCAGTATTAATTGACGACGACAAACATTTACGCGAGGGTTTAAAAGCCCTATTGCAACGCTATACCAATCAAATTAATATTGTTGGTGAGGCTGAAAGTGTAAAATCAGGGGTAGAAATTCTGGAGCTGATGCAACCACAAGTAATTTTTCTTGACATCCATCTTTCTGACGGAACAGGTTTTGATATTCTAGAACAATTAAAAGGAAAAACAACTGCTCATATTGTATTCATTACAGCTCACGAACAATACGCATTAAAAGCTTTTAAGTTTAGTGCTTTAGATTTTATTTTAAAACCGGTTGATCCGGAGGAATTACAAAATACAATCATTAAAATAAAAGAAGTTGTAGGAAAAAGCAATTCGTTTGAACACATTGATTTATTATTGGAAAACATTCGTAAAAAAGTGGATAACTTTAAAAGAATTGCACTCTCAACTAGTGATGGCATTCATTTATTTGAAGTAACCGACATTATTCGCTGTGAATCCAAAGGAAATTATACCGAATTTTTTATTAAAAACCACAAACCGGTATTGATTTCAAGAACCTTGAAAGAATATGAAGAAATCCTTTCGGAACATGGGTTTGAAAGAATTCATCAATCGCATTTAATTAACTTATCTTATTTGAAATCATACATCAAAAGCGATGGCGGATATGTAATTATGGCTGACAATACAAACATTCCATTGGCACAAAGCAAAAAAGAAAAACTGCAAGAATTAATCAAATCACTTTAAAAATCAGAAATCATGACTAAACAATATAAAATTATAGAGATGAAAAACTTACTCGTGTTCTTTTTGCTTTTTACCGGGATGGTAAAGGCTCAAATTGTAACTATTCCGGATGCTAATTTCAAAGGAAGGCTGATTGCCCTTGGATTTGACACTAATAATGATGGCGATATTCAATTAACCGAAGCTGAAAATATAACTACCCTAAACGTTTCTGAAAGTAATATATCCGATTTAACCGGAATTATGAGTTTTCCAAACTTAGTTATTTTGTATTGTTCATATAATACCATTTCTGATTTAAATGTTACGGGACTCTCCAATTTACAACTTTTAGATTGTTCCAATAATCAAATAACAAATATCAATTTAACCGGTGTTTCCAATTTAGGTTCTTTAAATTGTTCACACAATTTACTTACAACTTTAAATGGCGTTTCAAGTACGATTTCAAATTTAAGATGTAATAACAATAAATTAACCAGCTTTAACGCATTGAACTTGGATAATCTTATCGAGCTTGATATTTCAAACAATAAAATTGTCAGTTTTAGTTTAAATACAGCTCCAAATTTAGCTTACTTTACGTGTAATTCTAATCTTCTAACCTCATTAAATGTAAACGCTTTTTCTAATTTAGTCGCTTTGGATTGTTCAGATAATAACTTAACTGTGTTAAATATTTCTAATTTACCTCTTTTAACATCTTTAAATTGTAAAATAAATCCTGAATTGACAACTGTTAACTTGACAAATTTGAATAGTATATTTTCGATAGATTTAACTGGAAATAGAGACCCAGGAAATGGGACAAATGTGCCAATTGAAGGAAATATTAGTAGTTTAACTTTGATAAACTTACCTCAATTATCAAATTTAAATTGTTCATATAATAAATTGACAAATTTAGAATTAACTAATTTATCAAGTTTAATTTCTTTAGATTGTTCGTTTAATTTATTAACTAATCTCTCGCTCACCAATTTACCAAACTTAACTTATCTTCAGTGTTATGTAAATAAATTTCAAAGTCTTGATGTTACTTCTTTAACTAGTTTAAATACTTTACGATGTGGTTCGGGCTATTATAACAATAACCAAATTACCAATGTTTTACAAAATTTAAACGTTGCAGGATTGTCTAATTTAGTCATTTTAGAATGTTTTGATACCTTAATTTCCTCTATTGATTTAACGGGATTAACAAACTTACAAAACTTAAGTTTTCAAGGAATACAAAATGCAGGTGTTTTGAATAGTCTTGATGTGAGTGGTTGTACAAATCTAAAAAACTTAACTTGTCGTCATACTCAATTAACTTCACTCAATGTAAATAATTTGCCAAATCTGGAACATTTAACTTGTACGAATAGCTTAATTTCAACGCTCAATTTAAATGGATTGTTGAATCTTAAATCTTTAGATTATTCCTTTAATTATTTAACAAATGTGAATTTATTTAATCTACCACTACTAGAAGTTTTGGGTTGTACAGGAAATCAACTCACTACTTTAGATATTTCAAATTTAACAAGTTTAAAAAGTTTATCCTGTGGATTTAATCAACTTACTACCTTAAATTTAAACGGTCTAACATCATTAGTAAATTTAGATTTTTCAAGTAATAATATAACCTTAGCTAACATTAGTGGAATATCGCCTGATTTAGTTTACTTGGGTTGTGGATTTAACAACTTAACAAGTTTAGATCTATCCATGTTTCCTGCATTAGAGGGCTTATCTTGTATTGCAAACCAGTTAACTTCATTAGATTTATCGTTTTCAAACAATTTAAAAAATCTGGATTGTAGACAAAATCAAATAACATCTTTAAACTTGAGTAATCTAAATCAATTATTTCAGTTAGATTGTAGCAACAATTTATTGACCTCTTTAAACACTAGCAATTTAACTGAATTATGGGCTCTGCAATGTGCAAATAATCAAATTACAAGTTTAGATTTAACCAATAATCAAGACTTAGAAATTTTGGGATATTCAAGCAATCCTTTACCAAATTTGAACTTAAATAATGTTCCAAGTTTAAAAGGCGTTTCTTGTTCTGCTACTCAAACCACTATTTTAGATGTATCAAATTTAACAAATTTAAACTATTTATATTGTGATGAAAATGAATTACAAACTTTAGATGTTAGTAATTGCACTAAACTTAATGATTTATATTGTGCTGACAACCAACTAGCTACTTTATTCCTTAAAAATGGAGCTAACGAACAATTTTTAAACTTTTCAAATAATCCAAACTTACAATATATTTGTGCTGACACATCACAATTAGAAAGCATACAAACCCAGTTAAATTCTATGGGTATGAATACAACGGTAAGTAACTCCTATTGTAGTTTTTCACCGGGTGGAAATCACAATACAATAACCGGATTAACTATTTTTGATGATAATAACAACGGTTGCGAAATCACTGACGAAGTAAATCCTTTCATTCGTTTAGACATTAATGATGGAACAACTACAGGAGCTACGGTAACCAATATCAATGGAAGTTATAATTTTTTTACAAATGCGGGTAGTTACAGTATAACTCCAAATGTAGAAAACCCAACATGGTTTAATTTTTCGCCATCATTTGCTAATTTTAATTTCCCAGATAATAATAACACTATTTCTACTCAAGATTTTTGTATTCAAGCCGTAGGTACACACAATGATATAGAAGTGGTTTTGGCTCCAATCGATTTTGCTCGTCCGGGTTTTGATGCAACGTATAAAATTGTTTTCAAAAACAAAGGAAATCAAATGCACTCAGGAACTGTAACGTTAAATTTTGACGATTCAAGAATTGATTTTATATCCGCAACACCGTCCGTTAATAATTCAATATTAAATCTGTTGACTTGGAATTATGTCAATTTGATGCCTTTTGAAAACAGAAGTATTTTGGTCACTTTTAATACCAATTCACCTCAAGAAATTCCGGCTGTAAATAATGGCGATATTCTCAATTTTACTGCATCCATAACTCCTGTTGTAAATGATGAATTGCCAAATGATAATAGTTTTGATTTTAACCAAATTGTGGTAGGCTCTTATGACCCAAATGATATCACCTGCCTTGAAGGTGATACAGTTGATCCATCTGAAATTGGCAACTATCTGCATTATGTTATTAATTTTGAAAATTTGGGAACTTTTTATGCTGAAAATGTTGTTGTTAGAACAGAAGTAGATGCTACAAAATTTGATATTTCTACACTACAAGTAATGAATACATCACATCCTTCAAGCACCAGAATTACCGGTAATGTAGTAGAATTTGTATTTGAGGACATCAATTTAGCAGAAGCAAGTGGAAATCCACCTGTTGGTGGTCACGGAAATGTGTTATTCAAAATAAGAACAAAAAATAATTTACAAACCAACGATTCTGTTTTAAAACGAGCTGGAATTTATTTTGATTATAATTTTCCTATCATTACAAATGATGCTGAAACAACTTTTGTAGCTTTAAATCATCCTGATTTTGAAATGGATGAAAGTTTGACGGTATCTCCAAATCCAACTTCGTCATTAATCAATATCAATAGTGATTTTATGATTCAATCTATTGAACTTTACGACATACAAGGTAGAATTTTATATACTAGTTTTGAAAGCTCTAACGATGTTATTCTTGATATTTCTATGAGACAAAACGGGTTGTATTTTGTAAAAGTAAAAACAGAAAAAGGCGTTAAAGTTGTGAAAATAGTAAAAGAATAAGAAAAAAAACTTCTATAATAAATTAAGGAACATTTTAAGTTTGTTACATGTGTTTTTTTTTATTGAACTTTTAAAATACCTATAAAAAAAGACATTAGTATATTTTGCTTATTGATTAGTTTACTAAAAAACTTTGTCAGGATTTTAAATTCTGACAAAGTTTTTTAAATATATTCTTCTTTTTAGTTTTTTGGCAAAAAAATCTCCGCCATCATACATCGGGCACTTCCACCTCCACAGGCTTCAATTGTATCCAAATTAGCGTGCAAAATTTCACAATGTTCTTCTATTTTATGAATCTGAGTTTTCGTTAGACTTTGGTAAGCCGAATTCTTCATCACTAAGTAACGTTTATCGTCTATTACTTAGAGCATCTAACGGGCAAAATATTCAATTAATTTTTGATAATTTAATTTTTGACTTGCTATCCAATTACAAATTAGCTGTGTCATTTTACGTACTTTATTTTATCCTTTCAATTTCATATATTTAAACGTTTTTAGGACAATAAATTTAAAACTTGAATACAACTAAATATTTGGAAGTTGGAAGAAAATATTTCCGTTAAACCTTCTTTAGAAAATAAACTCAAGATCACTTCTATTCCCAAATCCATTTGAAAAGCTGAAATTCCTTTTGTATTTAGAAACCCTTTTATATATGCCGTTGCCGGATACGGCGAATTAAGTTGGGTAAAAGGTGGTGTTATAAGAAGAAGGTTTTTGAATGGAAATGGTTTTTGCAATACTATATTTTAAATAAAAACTTAGCTACTTTTTTAATAATTTACTCTAAATTTGCTGTATATAATTTTTCTAAATGAAAAAAACATTCAATTTCTTCTTAATCTTAATTTTTTGCTTTGCAATCAATACAGTTTATGCTCAAAAAAGTGTTGTTGCATCTGGCGGAAAAGCAACTGGAGCTGGCGGAACTGCAAGTTTCTCGGTTGGTCAAATTTCGTATAAAAGTCCATCTGGAAATATCGTTAGCGATGGTGTTCAACAACCTTTTGAAATTCAAACACTTGGGAAATCTGATTTTGAAGCAATTCAATTAGAAATGAAAGTTTACCCCAATCCAACAGAAGGCGAATTACAACTTAAAATTTCAGATAATAATTTGACAAATCTTACTTATCAACTATTTGATGTGAATGGAAAAAATCTTGCTTCACTAAGTATTAATCAGGCTGAAACAACTATTTCTTTGAAAAATTTTAATAAAGGTGTTTATTTTTTGACTGTTTTGATGCAAAATAAACAGATTAAAAACTTTAAAATTATAAAAAACTAATGAAAAATTATATACATATTCTTTTGATAATAATAGCTGTTTCAATTAGTTGTAATTCATTTGCTCAAGTTCCTCAGAAAATGAGTTACCAATCGGTTATTAGAAATACCGAAGGTAATTTGGTAGTTAATACGGCTATTGGAATTCAAATTAGCATTCTAAAAGACACCCCAACCGGACAAGCGGTATATGTCGAAACCATGACCAATACTACTAACGAGAATGGACTTTTAAGTATCGAAATTGGTGGAGGAACGCCCGTCATAGGGAGTTTTTCTCAAATTGATTGGTCAACTGGAACTTATTTTGTAAAAACCGAAACCGATCCAACTGGTGGAACAAATTATACGATTGTTGGAACGGGGCAACTTTTGAGCGTACCTTATGCATTGTATGCTGCTAGTAGCAGCCAACAAGGTAAAACAACTATACTATTAACAGATGATATAACAGATGAGGAAGCTGCTGCTCAAATCTTACGTGAAGTTGGACCAAACACTGAAAATGTAATTATTAGTAATACAACTCAACTTACCAATGTTAATTTGAGTCAAATTAATAATTTATTAACCTTGATTATCACTAATAATGAACAATTAGCGAGCATAAATTTTTCAAATTTGATTAGTGTTTACAAAGATTTTTTAATTGAAAATAATCCTCAATTAACTACTGTAAATTTTAATTCTCTTGCTAATCTATCACCCGATAATAAAATTATCAATAATGCAATACAATCTTTGAGCTTTCCTCAAATAAGTATTTTTAAATTTGGAGAATTTTATATAACTGGAAATGAACAACTAACTTCGTTAGCATTCCCAATTTTAATTAAAAATAAAGGTTTAATAAATATTGAGAGCAATCAATTAACAAGTATTGAATTGTCGCAATTACAAAATGCTAATGAATTTTATATTACTAGTAATTCAATTGGCACTATAAATTTAAGTGCTTTGATTAACTCTAAAAACATCGTTTTTAATACCCAAAATTTAGCATCATTAAATTTAGAATCCTTTGTTACTGGTGAGATTCAAGTTTATTCAGATGAAATTCAAACTATTAATTTACCATTACTTACCACAGGAAGCCTACAAATTGGTTGTCAGCAGCTTACTTCTTTAAACATTCCATTGTTTACAACCTGTGATAATTTTAGTTTTTTTAACAATAACATGACATCATTTACTGTAAATTCTATCACAAGTATTAAAACGCTAAATATATTGCAATGCCCAAATCTCGTTACTATCGATTTTCCTTTGCTAACATCAATAAATGAAACTAATATTAATAACAATCCAAACTTAACAACAATTTCATTTCCAGTTCTTAACCAAGTGTTGTCAAATATTGATGGGGCATCAGGCTCATTAAATTTTAGAGGAAATAAATTCAGCACTGCAACAGTTGACTACTTACTTAATAAAATAGCAAATTCTGCACCGCCAACAACCGGAAAAACAATAACCTTAGATGAACAAAATCCACCAGCACCCCCAACTAGTCAAGGATTACAAGACAAGCAAACCCTTATTGATGCAGGAAATTCAGTTATAACAGATTAACCCAATAAAAAAAATGCCAAACGACTGTACAACATGTCAAAATCGGGCATTTCTCTCAATTAATCATAGATTATTTGAATGAAAAACAATCGTTGCAACCACTTTACAATCGTTTTCCATAAATTGCATTAAGCTTTTTAATAACTTATAAGAAAAAACAATTGCTATATTTTATATCTCGTTGTAGGAAAAAAACTTTGTCAGGATTTTAAATTCTGACAAAGTTTTTTAAATATATTTTTCTTTTTAGTTTTTTGGTAAAAAAACCTCCGCCATCATACATCGGGCACTTCCACCTCCACAGGCTTCGATGGTATCCAGATTGGCATGTAAGATTTCACAATGTTCTTCTATTTTATGAATCTGAGCTTTCGTAAGACTTTGGTAAGCCGAATTGCTCATCACTAAATAGCGTTTGTCATCTTTGCCTTTTACCTGCAGCATATTTCCGGCAAAGTTATTTACTTGGTCTTCGGTCACTAAAATGATGTCTTTTCCATCAGCTTTTAGATTATCTAACACCATTTTGCGTTCTTGTTTGTCGTCGATACAATCCGCACAAACTACGGCAAACGTTTCGGCAATACACATCATTACGTTGGTATGATACATGTGTTTGCGTTCCCCATTCACAGTTTGATACGCTTCAAATATCACGGGAGCCAAATCAAAATCTTCACAAAACTCAATGAACAATTCTTCATCTGCACGAGGCGAAAGAGCACAATAGGCTTTTCCGTTATCGCGGTCTAAGACAATACTGCCTGTGCCTTCCAAAAAGAAGCCGTCTTCTTCGGCAGAAGTATAATCCATGATTTCATTGATGGCAAATCCTTTGTCTTCCAAAATATCCAAAATATCTTCCCGACGTTCTGCTCTTCTGTTTTCGGCAAACATAGGATACAACGTCACATCACCATTCTCATGAAAGGAAATCCAGTTGTTAGGAAAAATACTGTCGGGCGTGTCGGGGTCAAGCGTATCTTCTACCACTATCACGTTTACGCCTACTTTGCGAAGTTTCTCTACGAATGCATCAAACTCGTTTTGAGCCTTGGCATTTACCGTTGAAGGAGTGGTGTTTTCTAACACTTTTTGGTAATAATTATTCACTGCCGTTTGCTCGTTCATGCGGAACGCAACGGGACGGATCATGAGGATGGAGTTGGTGGTTTGGTTCATTTTTTTGTGGTAATCGGTAATGGGTTAATGGTGATGGGTTAATACTTCATTATTCGTTATTCTACATTCATCGGTTCGTTGTTATAAAATATATCCTTTTAATTTTGAATATCGATTAACGAATATTGAATGTTGAATTATTCATCAAAATTTATAATTTTTGTCTTTTTAAACTACAACCATTTTGCTTCTTCACAGTGGTTGTTGAGAATATTTGTAATTAAATAATTTGAACCTTTTTGTTCAAAAAAAATATACCAAGTTGTTCGAGAATTAGAATTGTAAAAGATGTAATTGCTCCCCAAGTTATTTAACGGTACAGGTGTTTTTTTGGATGGAAAATCTTTGATATTTTGAAAAATAAAATCGTAAATATCTGTTACATAAATTTCAGCACTTTCAATAAAGCCAAAATATTCTTTTTTGTATAAAATTTCGATTAAATCGTCCAAATAATTTATAGCTTCATCAGAAATTACAACATTCATTTAGACCAATATTTTCGAATTTTTTCTATTGACCTTTTTTTCGCTTCTTCTAAAGGAATTCCTTTTTTAAATTCTTCGTCAAAATTAAACGTTGCTTTTTGCTTTATCATAGCCAATTCATGCAACATTTTTTCGTCATTTAAGTTAGAAATCCAATCGATAAGTTCTTTTTTTGAGGTTGCAGTTCCCATAAAACAATATTTTCGAATACCAAATATAACAATTATTTCAATAAATTTATACTATTCACGAATCAAAGGCAAAGTCGAACATCGCAATAATCCTTCTTGTTTGGCAATTTCTGCATACGGAATTTCTTCTACGGTAAATCCGTTTTCACGAAGCCAATTGTTTAAGCGGGTAAAATTCTTTTCAGAAACCACCACATCGGGTGCGATGGAAAACACATTGGAATTCATGTGGTACATTTCGTCACGAGTGATGTGAAACAGATTTTCTTTCCCGAAAAGGTTCACTAAAAATACATAATCTGCCTCTTCACGGAAGCCACTTTTGTAGATGATCCCTTTATTCATGCCAACGGGTTGAAAGCAACAATCAAGGTGCAACGCATTGTCTCTTGCTTCTAATTTGGATTTGACCAAATCAAATTCTTTTACTTTTTTGTGCGGAAACAATTGTTTGATGTACTCCACACCTTGCATATTCGTACGAGCCGTAATGTAATCTTTGTAATCGGAACCTTTGTAAGTGCCAATAAAAATATAGTCATTCCACAACATAACATCTCCCCCTTCAATATGCACTTCCTCCGGCGGACGGACGACTTTTTTCGGGTCGATATGGTCAATCACGTATTGAATGGCATCCAATTCTTTTTCTCTGTCCGGTAAGATGTTGGCTTTGATAAACACATCATCAATCACAAAACCAATATCACGACTAAAAATTTGGTTATAATTAGGAATAATATCCGGACGGAATACTTCCACGTCGTATTTTTTGAACACTTGATTAAACGCTTCCATTTCGTTGACCATATCAGCTTCAACGGGATAGGTTCCGGCTAGAATATGTTCAAGTGATTTTGGGTCATAGGCTTCTTCGGCGGTGGGTGTTGGACCGTTATTGACAGCGGTTCCTAACACCACAGCCCTCAATCGGGACGTTTCATTTTGGATATGGAGTGGTAGCATATACTTGCTTTTGACTTTTTACAAAGATAAAAAAAGGCTTTCCAAAAGCAATGTTTTTAAAGTATTAATAATTTTGGAGGTATGAATTTACGTTTTCTTTAAAAAAAGAAAGCCTTCTTTGAGGGAAGGCTTTCAAAAGTAATTTATATTATGACGATTATCGTTTCTCCACCGGAACAAAATCTCTTAACGGATGTCCCACATACACTTGACGTGGTCTTCCGATTGGTTCTTTGTTGATACGCATTTCTTTCCATTGAGCAATCCAACCCGGTAAACGACCGATAGCAAACATTACCGTAAACATTTCGGTCGGAATACCTAAAGCACGGTAGATGATTCCTGAATAGAAGTCAACGTTTGGATATAAGTTTCTTGCTTTGAAGTAATCGTCTTCTAAGGCTACTTTTTCCAATTGTTTCGCGATATCTAATAATGGATCATCAATTCCTAAGGCTCCTAACACATCATCTGCTGCCTTTTTAATGATTTTTGCTCTAGGGTCAAAGTTTTTATACACACGGTGACCAAATCCCATCAAACGGAACGGATCATCTTTATCTTTTGCTTTTAAGACATACTTGGCTACATCGCCACCGTTTTTGTGAATTTCTTCTAACATTTCCAACACCGCTTGATTGGCTCCACCATGAAGTGGTCCCCATAAAGCAGAAACACCGGCAGAAATAGAAGCAAACAATCCGGCATGTGAAGAACCTACAATTCGTACGGTTGACGTAGAACAATTTTGCTCATGGTCAGCGTGAAGGATAAATAACTTATCTAACGCTTGCACTACAACCGGGTCTATTTTATATGGTCCGGTTGGCAACTCATACATCAAATGCATGAAGTTTTCTACATAACCTTTTGTATTATCATAATAATTCAACGGATAACCCATTGACTTACGGTACGTCCAAGTGGCAATCACCAAGAATTTACCCATGGTTTTGCATACCGCTTCATACATTTCTTTTTCGTTGTGTGGATTAACCGACTTTGGATTAAAAGCAGTCAACGCACTGGTCAAAGAAGCCAAAACCCCCATTGGGTGAGCTGTTTTTGGAAAACCGTCGATGATGTTTTTCATCTCCTCATTCACCAAGGTATATTTGCGAATATCGTTTTCAAATTTTTCTAATTGCGATTTAGAAGGCAATTCTCCAAAAATCAACAAATAAGAAACTTCTAAGAAATCGGCTTTTTCGGCTAAATCTTCAATGGAATATCCGCGGTAGCGAAGGATTCCTTCTTCTCCATCTAAAAAAGTAATTTCACTTTTGCACGAACCGGAGTTTTTATAACCCGGGTCAAGCGTAATCGCACCGGTTAAGGCACGTAGTTGTTCGATGTCGATGGCAGGTTCATTTTCACTTCCAACAATTACCGGAAACTCATACTCTTTACCTTCGTACGTTAATATGGCTGTTTTTGACATGATTATATATAAAATTAATAGGTATAAATAATGTTTTTTGCGAAATTACGAAATAAACTAGGATTGTTAAAATTTTATTCGAAACGTTTTCGTTAAATTTAGCATAAAAATTGCTAATTTTCTATATATCTAACCAATTACAAAAAAACTCACGCATTTTCATACGTGAGTTGCTAACTAAAATTATTTTAAACCACTTATTCTTTCACCAATTTTTCTACTTTACTTCCTTTGTCCGTATTAATTTTTATAAAGTACATTCCGTTTGCTCTCTCGGTTACATTTAATTCGGAAGATATATCATTTACTAATTGTGTTTGCAGCAATCTTCCTTGTAAATCAAACAATTCAATCGTTTTAATGGTAGAATTATCTTTGATTGAGATGTTGACAATATCCTTCACCGGATTTGGATAGATGGATATCAAATTGTCTAAAATCGGATTGACAACACTTAATGCTTGGAATAAAGTTTCGGCCTGATTTGTAATGATGGGGAAATTATAATCGAAATAGATGTTAGCTTTTTTAGCGACCATATCACCCACTTGAAGCGATGATTTGGTTTTCATTTTTAATAAAATATTACCATGACCGCCTGATTCCAGTTGAATGTTTTGAAAAATGAATTCTATTTTATTACCATTGATACGAACGTAAGTATCATGAGAAGATGAAAGCATTTGCAACGAATTAGTATCAAATTGATTTGAGTCAATCTCTACTTTCACAACTACATTTTCAGCGGGAGCATTTCCTGTATTTTCGAAACGAATTAAATAATGTAAATAATTCCCAATTTCTGAAGGAGAAACCACATCACCTTGCAGACATGTAATGTCATTTGGATCGTAAGAACCTACTACGGTTTGGTTGAGGACAAACGTATTGTCTTGTACTATTTCATCACCGGCTTGAGGAAGAATGACTGAAGTAAACACTAAGACATCATCAATATTAACCGGATGTGTGGGATGTGTGGGCGGATTAATCTGCATGGAAACCAGAATACTTCTTGATTCAAACGGCATCAAATCAGCATAATCCCATTGCAAAACACCTGCACTTTGAGCAGAAGGAGGAGTTGAGGCAGAAAGAAATTGCATTAAATTTTGGTTATAAACAAAATTCACTCCGTATTGTTGTGACAGCACTTGATTTCCTTTGTTTTTGTAAACAATAATATATTCGGCAACAAACCCGGGACGAGCCGGTGTTATCGGTGCAATCACCACTTCTAAATCGGGATGTACGCCATTGGCAGTGACACAAAAGTCTAACGTAGTACCTGTATTGTCAATTTCATTGATAACTGCAGTACCCGGCTGTGGTGAGACAGAAAAATAAGAAGGATTTTCTAAAACCGGCGTTAAGGTATAAACGCCCTCTGTTGCCGTGTAAAGATTATACACTCCATTATTATTCGAAAACACGGATGAATTAGTTGAAACCGCATTTAAATCAACTGCTAATCTGAAAAAAGGAATGGAAAAATCAGTTTCATCACAGCCGTTGGTGTTACTATCCAAACGTACATTACCAGTGATAGTATTATAATCACCTCCAGGGGTAAAACTACAAAAGGAATTTACATTAACGCTGGTTAACTGTATAAAATTTAAATAGGTTATCATGTAGCTAACATTAAAATCATCCACACATACATATTGCAAATTAAAATTTTCTGCCCAGTTCAACGATTGAAACGATTGTACTCCGTTCTTCATAAAAATGGACTGTAGCGAGGGATTGTTAATGCATTGAAAAAAAGTCAACGAGGGAGCCATATTTACATTCACACTTGTTAAGCTTGGCATTTCCGAACATAAAAAGGTAGTTAAGTTTGCCAGTGGTGGAAGAATTATTTCTGTAAAATTATTCTGGTTTAACACTAATGTGCTAAGATTAACATTGGATGAAAAGTCTAAAACACTCAATCCCATGTCCTGACAATTCAGACTTTCTAAATTTACTAAATTATTTAAAACCGGAAGAAAATAATTACCTGCCAACTGTAAGGATATCAAAGCTTCAGATTGACTTAAATCCAAAGATGTTAATTGATTATATCGTATACTTAAATAATTTAAACTTGACAACATTGAAATATCCAAACTGCTCAAAAAATTATAATCACAACCAAGTGAAACTAAATTTTGACATACTGAAACATCTAAACTTGATACATCATTTTGATCTATATTAAGTTCTATTAATTGAGGAGTGCCTGATAAATCTATTGTTGTTAAATTATTTGCTGTAAAATAAAGTTTTTCTAAAAGAGGTAAATTATAATTGAATGTAGAAATACTATTTAAACTAGCATTTAACTCTTTTAAATTCACGAAACTTTCAATACCACTTATTGTTAAAATTGCATTTGGGTTGGGTAAAAAGGAATTGTTAATATTTAATAAAAATACTTCACTGGCCTCACTTACCTGAATTTCTCCGTCATTATTAGCATCAATTTTAAAATATTGGAATTGCGAATTCATCGCAATTTGATTAGTTGTGTTTGCTGATAGCAATTTTGCTTTAAAATTCGCATCAGGAATGCTCACGATTTGTGCTTGTAAAACACCTACAAAAATCAAGAATAGAAAGGTAATCTTTTTCATAACAAATATTTTTATAAAGGTAATGACACTATTTTTTGTTGTATTATTAAATGAGTAAAGTCAGATTCTGAATTAGAATTTAAATTGACTTTAACAATTCTTGCAATCGTTCTTTCTTTCGTTGTGAGATGGGTAAATGACAATTATCTGCCATTACCACATAACCACCATCTTTTTTAATATATGATTTCAAATACGCTAAATTGATTAAATGCGATTGATGAATGCGTTCAAAACCATGTTCCGTCAACAAATCTTCATATTCTTTCAGGGTTTTGGATATCAAAATCGGTTTGTTGTTTTTGATGTAAAACTTGGTATAATTGTCTTCGCTTTCGCACCGGATGATATCACTGATTTCAAACAAATGAATTCCTTCCGATGTAGAAAGAGCTATTCGTTTGAAGTTATCAACTTTTTTACGAATGTTTTCCAATAATAAATCAATATGGGCATAATTATCACTTTTATCCAAAACCGTTTTGATTTTTTCAATCACCTTCTGCAATTCATCAGGGTCTACCGGTTTCAATAAAAAATCCAATGCACTAAACCGAAAAGCTTTAATGGCATATTGCTCATGAGCGGTGATAAAAACCACTTGTGAGGTTATTTTCCCTCTTAACTCAGCTAATTTTTCTAATACATCAAAACCGGTTCCATCAGTTAATTGAATATCTAAAAACAATACTTGTGGTTGTAAACGATGAACCGCTTCTACACCGGTTTCAACACTATCGGCTTCACCTATAATAAATATATCAGGTGCATACCGCGAAAGCATTTGTCGCATTCCGGCTCTTAAGTTGGCATCGTCGTCGATTAGTATGGCTGTTGTCATATTTTTGTTTCAGGTTTCAGGTTTCAGGTTTGCTTCGCCAGTCGCCCTTTTGGCTCGTGTCAAGTTTCAGGTTTCAGGTTTCAAGTTTCAAGTTTAAGATTTCAAGTTTGCATCGCCAGTCGCCCTTTGGGCTCATGTCAAGTTGAATCGCAGGCCATTTTTTTTCATTTTATAAATTGAATAGGTAAATTCAACACGACTTTCGTTCCTTGAATTTCACCTAACTCATTTTTAATTTCTTTTATTTCCACCTTCGCTTTTTGAGCGGTGGAGGCTTCCATCATTTCCAATCGTTTTTTTGTAATATCCAACGCCATTGATTTATGAATGGAGACTAAATGTTCTTTTAACTCTTTTGATTTTTCAATACCAATTCCGTTATCTTGAATGGTACAAATTAAATTTTCATTGTGAATCGAAAATGAAATTTGTATTTGACCGTTTTCTTTTTTGGGAATCAACCCGTGAATGATAGCGTTTTCTACAAAAGGTTGCAAAAGCAGCGGTGGAATAGCCATATCATCTTCAATATCTTTGCTTTTAGAAATGTCAAACGAAAATACATTGTTGAATCGCAATTGTTCTAGTTCCAAATAATTTTGCAGACTTTCTATTTCCTTGTCAATTGGAATGAGTGATTCTTTCGAATATTCCAGTGTTAAACGCATTAGTTTGGAAAATTTGGAAAGATATTTTATGGCTGAATCTGTTCCGTTTTGCACAATAAAACTGGAAATAGAACCCAAGCAATTGAATACAAAATGCGGATTCATTTGCAAATGCAATGCTTTTTGTTCATATTCTGCTAACTCTTTTTGTAAAGTTAACGTCTTTTTTAATTGAATTCGATTATAAATTAAAAACGCTATTCCGGATAGTAATAAAACGAATAAGCCAACAAAAAAGAGTTGTAGCGTTTGTCGTTTGGCTTTTTCGGCAATTAAAACTTCTTTTTTCTCTAATTCTTTTTTATGTAGTGCTTCTTTCTTTTCGAAAGCAAAATTCATTTCGGCTTGGACACTTTTTCTGATGTTTTCGTGATTTATCAAGCTGTCTTGTGCTGCTTTATATAATTTAAAATGTTGTAAAGACTCTAGCGGTTGATTGCTTTTTTCATAAATGGAACTCAACAATTTTTCTGCTAAAGCAATTCCTTCTAAAACATTCAAATCTCTGGAAAGTTCTACTGCTTTTTGAGCATTTGTCAAGGCTTCTTGAAATCTATTTTGTTCAAATAAAAATTCTCCGATATGCAAATAGGTATCTGATTTTCCAAACTTATCTCCAATTGAATCAAAGGAAGTGATGGCCAAATTCCAGCATTCCATTGCCTTATTTGGGTCATTAATTGCTTTGTAATATAACCCTAAATTATTATACAATTCTCCCAATCCTCTTGCATCCGGATATTTTTCAAACAATCGCAGAGCTTTCGTATAATACTGTAGAGCTTGATTGTAATTCTTTTGTTTTACATGTAGATTCCCAATATTTGTTGTGGTAATACCAACCGTTTTGTCACCATTTTTTTCCTGAATTTTTTGAGCTTTTGTAAAATAATCCAGAGCTTTAAAATCTTCTGATTGAGCTCTATATACCACCCCAATATTATTATACACTCTGGCTAATTTTTCTTCATCCTTGATTTCTTCATAAATGGCTACAGCTTTAAGATAATATTGCAAAGCTTTTGCATAATTACTCTGTTCGGAAAAAACAATTCCCATGCTTCCGTAGGTTCTGGCTAAACCGTTTTTATTTTTGACTTTTTCATCGGTATTTGAAGCTATTTCATTTTCAAATAAACTTTGGGCTACATAAAATTGATCGAGAGCTTTTATGTATTCACCTTTGATGATGTGAGCAATTCCAATGTTTAAGAGTGCAAATCCTTCTTCTGATTTAAACTTTATTTTTTGGGAAAGTTTCAAAGCTTGTTGACCGTAATTTTCCATCTTTACAGGATCTGAACCTTTATAACTATCAGAAATTTGATTGAGCAGCTGCACTTTTTCTATATCGGTCTTCGTTTTTTTAAGAAGTAAAAGTAAACTGTCTGCTTTCTTTTCTTGTCCAAAAAGAAAAAGATGGCTAACCAAACATATTAAAAGAATATAAAAATGATATTTCATATCTAAATTATTGATAGACAAATATAGACTAACCTTTTTTGAAACGAATATCTAAATGAGTAAATGAAGGTTTTAAATGAGGATATGCAAAAAAACCCTTTCCGTTTGCACAGAAAGGGTTACTAGTTGAAATGAAATTTCTATTATTTTTGCTTAAACGCTTTTTCGCCGGGAAAGTAAGCCACATTTCCTAATTCTTCTTCGATACGCAATAATTGATTGTATTTTGCCATACGGTCAGAACGCGAAGCAGAACCGGTTTTAATTTGACCACAGTTTAAGGCCACCGCTAAATCGGCAATGGTATTGTCTTCTGTTTCTCCGGAACGATGCGACATAACTGAGGTATAACCGGCATTGTGAGCCATGTTTACTGCTGCAATCGTCTCTGTTAACGTTCCGATTTGGTTAACTTTTACCAAAATTGAATTGGCAATTCCTTTATCAATTCCGGTTTTTAAACGTTGTACATTGGTTACAAATAAATCGTCCCCAACCAATTGTACTTTATCCCCAATTAAATCAGTTAAATATTTCCAACCCTCCCAATCATCTTCATACATTCCATCTTCAATGGAAACAATTGGATATTTAGCTGCTAATTCAGCTAAATATTCAGCTTGTTCAGCGGATGTCCTGATTTTTCCGGATTCACCTTCAAATTTTTTGTAATCGTAGTTTCCGTTAACGTAAAACTCAGAAGCGGCACAATCTAAAGCAATTTTTACATCTTGCCCAAAAGAATAACCAGCATTTTCAACCGCTAATTTTATAGAATCCAATGCATCTTCAGTACCACCGGCTAAATTTGGAGCAAAACCACCCTCATCACCCACCGCAGTTGACAAATGACGATCGTGCAATACTTTTTTCAAGTTATGAAAAATCTCTGTTCCCATTTGCATAGCATGGGTAAAACTAGTGGCTTTAACCGGCATTACCATAAACTCCTGAAACGCAATCGGAGCATCGGAATGTGAACCACCATTGATGATATTCATCATGGGTACCGGTAAGGTATTTGCTGAAACTCCACCAACATAACGGTATAAAGGCATTCCTAATTCATTAGCTGCTGCTTTTGCTACTGCAAGAGAAACACCAAGAATAGCATTCGCCCCTAAATTCGATTTATTAGGTGTTCCGTCTAACTCAATCATGGTTTTGTCAATCTGATTTTGTTCAAAAACAGAAGTTCCTACGATTTCGTTTGCAATGATTGTATTTACATTTTCAACCGCTTTTAAAACTCCTTTCCCCATGTAGGCTTTTCCGCCATCACGAAGTTCAACGGCTTCATGTTCTCCGGTTGAAGCACCGGATGGAACGGCTGCTCTTCCTAAAATTCCGTTTTCAGTAATAACATCTACTTCAATGGTTGGATTTCCTCTTGAATCAAGAATTTGTCTTGCGTGTACTTTGATAATAATACTCATGATACTGTTTATTTATTATTTTTTGTTACTTTTTTTGAATGATACACAAATTTAAGGATTCTAAATTTGGATTTTTACATAATTTGAGAAAGTTATAAACGCAAACGTTTTAGTAAAAAAGACCTAATCATTTATAAATAATTAGGTCTATTCCTTTATACTTCTTGCAATTTTACTTTTTTGATATTCGCTATAAATTCATCAAACAAATAAGAAGAATCATGTGGTCCCGGACTCGCCTCCGGGTGATATTGCACGGAAAAACAATTTTTTGATTTCATACGCATACCGGCCACGGTATTATCATTTAAGTGTAGATGAGTAATTTCCAAATCCGGATGTTTTTCCAATTCTTCTCGTACCACTGCAAAACCATGATTTTGAGAAGTGATTTCTCCTTTACCGGAGATTAAGTTCTTTACCGGATGATTGATTCCTCGATGTCCGTTGAACATTTTGTAGGTTGAAATTCCATTTGCCAAACCAATGACTTGATGACCGAGACAAATGCCAAAAAGAGGTAAATTCTCTGCTATAATTTGTTTAGCCACTTCGATAGCACCAAAAAGCGGTTCCGGGTCACCGGGTCCGTTTGATAAAAAATAACCATCAGGATTGAAACTTTGTAAATCAGCAAAAGATGCGTTGTATGGAAATACCTTAATATAACAATCTCTTTTTGCCAAATTGCGAAGAATATTCGTTTTAATTCCTAAATCTAGTGCAGAAATTTTATAAGTTGCATTCTCATTTCCATAAAAATAAGGCTCTTTTGTAGAGACTTTAGAAGCCAACTCGAGTCCTTTCATATTTGGGACATTTTCAAGTTGTATTTTAAGTTCTGCAACAGAAGTTCCATCTGTACAAATCACGGCGTTTTGAGCACCATTTTCACGGATATAACTTACTAAAGCTCTGGTATCAACATCTGATATGGCAATAAGATTTTGTTTATCAAAGTAATCAAACAAACTTCCATCAGCATCATATCTGGAATAATTGAAACTAAAATTTTTACAAACTAATCCGGCTATTTTTATGGAATCAGATTCAACTTCATTTTCATTTACACCATAATTTCCAATATGAGCATTGGTAGCGACCATGATTTGACCGAAATAAGATGGATCAGTAAATATTTCTTGATAGCCGGTCATTCCGGTATTAAAACATACTTCACCGAAAGTAGTTCCGCTAATTCCAATCGATTTGCCGTGAAAAATTGTACCATCAGCTAGTAAAAGAATGGCTTGTTTTCTAGTTGTGTAGTTCATTGTTGTGTGTTGTTTTGCAAATTTAGTTTAATTTCTGAATTTGGGAAAGTTTTTTTTCTGAGGTTCTTAGGAACTGAGGTACTAAGGTACTAAGGTTTTGATGATGACTTCTTGTGAAATTCAATTTTTTTATGGTTTATTTTTTAGCCCCGATTGCAGCGGCATCCTTTTGTGTAGTTTACGGAACAAAAGATATAGCGGAAAGCGGGAATATGGTTTCCTGAAAAAGCCCGAGCGATTTGCTTCTGAAAAAATCAAAAAAAAAGGATAAACTCGAAAGTTCATCCTTTTGTATTATTGAATAAATGGTTTCATTATTCAGCAGCTTCTGTATTTTCAGTTGATTCTGCAGCTGGAGCTTCAGGTGCTTTAGCTTCAGGAGCAGTAACTTCTGCTTTCTTCGCTTTCCCACCACGACGGCTTTTTGCTTTTTTCTCTTCTTTTTTACCTCCGTTGTATAGTTCGTTGAAGTCAACCAACTCAATCATTGCCATATCTGCATTATCTCCCAAACGGTTACCTAACTTGATGATACGAGTATAACCACCCGGACGATCACCAACTTTAGCAGCCACTTCTCTAAACAATTCGGTAACTGCATATTTGTTTCTTAAATATGCAAAAACGATACGTCTGTTGTGCGTAGTGTCTTCTTTTGATTTTGTTACCAATGGTTCAACGAATTGTTTTAAAGCTTTTGCTTTAGCAACTGTTGTATTGATTCTTTTATGTTCAATTAATGAACAAGCCATGTTAGCCAACATCGATTTTCTATGACCTTGTTGTCTGCTTAAATGGTTTACTTTTTTTCCGTGTCTCATGACGTGTTTTTTAAAACTTCATCTTGCATCTATCCGCTTTGGAGAGCAAAATATGAAGAAAATTTATTCTTTATCTAGTTTATATTTTGACAAATCCATTCCGAAATGTAAATTTTTGATTGCCACAAGCTCATCAAGCTCAGTCAACGATTTTTTACCGAAATTACGGAATTTCATCAAGTCATTTTTATTGAATGAAACTAAGTCACCTAAAGTTTCCACTTCAGCCGCTTTTAAGCAATTTAAAGCTCTAACGGAAAGATCCATATCTACAAGTTTAGTTTTTAACAACTGTCTCATGTGTAAAGATTCTTCATCATACGATTCTGTTTGAGCAATTTCATCAGCTTCCAACGTAATTCTCTCATCTGAGAACAACATAAAGTGGTGAATTAAAACTTTTGCCGCTTCTGTTAAAGCATCTTTAGGATTGATTGAACCATCAGTTTTGATTTCAAAAACTAATTTTTCATAATCTGTTTTTTGCTCCACACGGAAGTTTTCGATTGCATATTTTACGTTTTTGATAGGCGTAAAAATAGAATCAGTGAAAATGGTTCCGATTGCTGCATTTTGTTTTTTATTTTCTTCTGCAGGAACATAACCTCTACCTTTTTCAATTGATAACTCCATATTGATGTTAACTTTTGAATCAAGGTTACAGATGACTAATTCTGGATTCAACACTTGGAATCCGGAAATAAATTTTTGAAAATCACCGGCTGTTATTTGTTCTTTTCCAGAAAGAGAAATTGTTACAGTTTCATTATCTACATCTTCAATTTGACGTTTGAAACGAACTTGTTTCAAATTTAAGATAATTTCGGTAACATCTTCAACTACTCCGGGAATGGTAGAAAATTCGTGATCTACACCTTCAATACGAACAGATGTAATTGCATATCCTTCTAGAGCGGAAAGCAAAACTCTTCTTAGTGCGTTACCAACAGTCAATCCGTAACCAGGTTCTAAAGGTCTGAATTCAAACTTACCTTCAAAATCGGTTGAATCGATCATGATAACTTTATCGGGCTTCTGAAAATTAAATATTGCCATAATTACGACTACTGTCAAATATTATTTGTTGTATAACTCAACGATTAATTGTTCTTTGATGTTTTCTGGGATTTGTAAACGTTGTGGAACAGTTACAAAAGTACCTTCTTTGGTATCGTTATTCCAAGTAATCCATTCGTAAACTTTACTTGAATTAGCTAAAGAACTATTGATGGCTTCAACAGATTTTGATTTTTCACGAACTGCTACTTTATCACCAGGTTTTAAATGATAAGATGGTACATTCACAATTTCACCATTTACAGTGATGTGTCTGTGACCAACGATTTGACGTGCAGCTCTTCTTGAAGGAGCGATTCCCATTCTGTAAACAACGTTATCTAAACGAGCTTCACATAATTGTAAAAGGATTTCACCTGTTACACCTTTAGAAGCGGCTGCTTTTTCGAATAAGTTTCTGAATTGTTTTTCAAGAATTCCGTAAGTGTACTTCGCTTTTTGCTTTTCCATTAACTGAACTGCATATTCCGATTTTTTACCTCTTCTTTTAGCTAAACCATGTTGCCCTGGAGGGTAATTTCTTTTTTCGAAGGCTTTGTCTTCTCCGAATATAGCCTCACCAAATTTTCGGGCTATTTTAGTTTTTGGACCAGTATATCTTGCCATTTTAAAATTTATTTAAGGTAGTAATTATGAATTCAGGTCAAATCCTTCGATAATCGTACTCTACCTATTGTTATACTTAAACTTTGATGCTCAAAAGAGCAAATTATTAAACTCTTCTTCTTTTTGGTGGTCTACATCCATTGTGTGGAATTGGAGTAACATCAATAATTTCAGTTACTTCGATACCACCATTGTGAATAGAACGAATAGCAGACTCACGTCCATTACCTGGTCCTTTCACATACACTTTTACTTTTTTCAAACCAGCTTCAAGTGCAACTTTTGTACAATCTTCAGCTGCCATTTGAGCAGCATAAGGAGTATTCTTTTTTGAACCTCTGAACCCCATTTTACCGGCAGATGACCAAGAAATTACTTCTCCTTTTTTATTTGTTAAGGAAATAATGATATTGTTAAAAGTTGCATTAATATGAGCTTCTCCCGTTGATTCAACGATAACTTTACGCTTTTTTGTTATAGTCTTAGCCATATTATTTATTATTTAGTTGCTTTTTTCTTGTTAGCAACAGTTTTTCTTTTACCTTTTCTAGTTCTAGAATTGTTTTTTGTTCTTTGTCCTCTTAATGGAAGACCAGATCTATGACGAATACCTCTGTAGCAACCAATGTCCATTAAACGTTTGATGTGAAGAGATACTTCTGAACGTAATTCACCTTCTATTTTGTAATAGGAAACTGCATCACGAATTGCACCGATTTCATCATCGTTCCAATCTTGAACTTTTTTGTCTTGACTAACTTGAGCTTTCTCTAAAATCTCAATAGCTCTACTTTTACCAATTCCGAAGATATAGGTAAGAGCGATAACTCCTCTTTTGTTTTTAGGTATATCTACCCCTGCGATTCTTGCCATAATTATCCTTGTCTTTGTTTAAATCTAGGATTCTTTTTGTTAATAACGTACAATCTACCTTTTCTGCGTACAATAACGCATTCGGCACTTCTTTTCTTTACTGATGCTCTAACTTTCATTGTGAAATAGCTTTAATATCTATAAGTAATTCTTGCTTTTGTCAAATCATAAGGGCTCATTTCCAATTTCACTTTATCACCAGGTAATAATTTGATGTAATGCATACGCATTTTACCGGAAATGTGAGCGATCACAATATGACCATTTTCTAATTCTACACGGAACATTGCATTTGATAATGCTTCAATAATTGATCCGTCTTGTTCTATTGCTGATTGTTTTGCCATAAAAATTAAGCTACCGCTTTTCTATTTTTACCACTTTTCATTAAACCATCATAATGTCTATTCAACAAATAAGAATTTATCTGTTGCATAGTATCAATTGCAACTCCAACCATGATTAATAATGATGTACCTCCAAAAAACATACCCCAATTTTGTTGTACACCCATTAGATTTACTACGAAAGCAGGGAACACTGCAATCAAAGCTAAAAATAAAGAACCAGGGAAAGTAATTAAGGACATAATTCTATCTAAGTAATCAGAAGTTTCAATACCTGGTCTAATTCCAGGAATAAAACCACCACTTCTCTTTAAGTCATCAGCCATTTTGTTAGTAGGTACTGTAATTGCGGTGTAAAAATATGTAAAAACAATGATTAATAAAGCAAAAACTAAATTGTACCAAAATCCAAACATATCACTGAAAGCAGTTGTTACAGACTGAGCAGTTTCCGTTGAAGATAGCCCAGCTACAGCAGCAGGTATAAACATAATTGCTTGAGCAAAAATAATTGGCATTACGCCTGATGCATTAAGCTTAAGTGGAATAAATTGTCTATTACCACCCATCATGTCTTGTTCAAAATCTCCACCGGCTGTTCTTCTTGCATATTGTACAGGAATTTTTCTAACGGCCATTACTAAAAGAATACTAGCAATAATCACTAATAACCATAGTATGATTTCAAATACCAACAATACTAGTCCACCATTGTCTTGCGTTACAGTTGAAACAAATTCTTGTAAAAATGCTTCAGGTAAACGAGCAATAATTCCTACCATAATTAATAGTGAAATACCATTTCCAATACCTTTGTCTGTAATTTTTTCTCCTAACCACATGGCAAAAATAGTACCAGTAACTAAAATCACAACAGCAGAGAAAAGGAATGAAAAAGAATTGAATCCTAATAAAAATGCTTCTGAAGGTAATGTTCTGTATAAATTATAAATATATCCAGGTCCTTGTACCAACGTAATAGCTATGGTCAACCAGCGAGTAATCTGATTAATCTTTTTTCTTCCGCTCTCACCATCTTTTTGAAGTTTTTGTAGATAAGGAACAGCAATTCCCATCAATTGAACCACAATAGAGGCTGAGATGTAAGGCATAATTCCTAAAGCAAATACTGACGCTTGAGAAAATGCACCACCGGTAAACATGTTTAAAATTGAACCAATACCTTGATCCGTTTGAGAAGTTAAACCACCCAACTTTGTAGCATCTATACCCGGTAAGGTTACCTGTGCTCCAAAACGATAAACTAGAAGTAAACCTAGCGTTACTAGAATTCTATTTTTTAATTCTTCTATTTTCCAAACGTTTCCGAGAGCTTCAAAAAATTTCTTCATACAGACATTAAATTATAAAGTTACAGCTTCTCCACCTGCTGCTTCAATAGCCGCTTTAGCAGTTGCTGTAAATTTGTGAGCAGTTACTTTTAATTTAGCTTTTAATTCACCACGACCTAAAACTTTTACTAATTCATTTTTGGTGGCTAAACGGGTATCAATCAATACAGAAAAATCTACAGTATCAGTTACTACACCATTGTCAACTAAACTTTGCAAAGTATCAAGGTTAATCCCTTGGTATTCAACTCTGTTAATGTTTTTAAATCCAAACTTAGGTACACGTCTTTGAAGAGGCATTTGACCTCCTTCAAAACCAATCTTTTTAGAATAACCTGAACGAGATTTTGCTCCTTTGTGACCTCTTGCGGAAGTACCACCTTTACCGGAACCTTCTCCTCTACCTACTCTTTTGTTTTGATTATGTGTTGAACCTTCAGCAGGTTGTAAGTTACTTAAATTCATTTTGAATAATATTATTTAGCTTCTTCAACAGAAACTAAGTGTTTAACTTTATTTACCATACCAAGGATAGCAGATGAATTTTCATGCTCTACTACTTGTCCTAATCTTTTAAGACCTAAAGCAACCAAAGTTCTCTTTTGTGTTTGAGGACAATTGATTTGACTTTTTACTTGTTTTACTAAAATCTTTGACATAATTTCCTTGTATATTAACCTTTGAATACTTTCTCTAAAGAAATTCCTCTTTGTTTAGCTACTGTATGAGCACTACGCATTTGCAATAATGCATCAAAAGTTGCTTTAACCACGTTATGTGGATTTGAAGAACCTTGAGATTTTGATAATACATCGTGAATACCTACTGATTCCAATACTGCACGTACAGCACCACCGGCAATAACCCCGGTACCGTGAGAAGCAGGCATCAAGAATACACGTGCACCACCAAATTTACCTTTTTGTTCGTGAGGAACTGACTGACCACTCAAAGGAATTCTAACTAAATTTTTCTTTGCATCTTCTACTGCTTTAGCAATAGCTTCAGAAACATCTTTAGATTTTCCTAATCCATGTCCTACTACTCCGTTTTCATCACCTACAACAACAATTGCAGAAAAGCCAAAAGCTCTACCTCCTTTTGTTACTTTGGTAACACGATTAACACTTACCAAACGATCTTTTAATTCAAGACCACTAGGTTTTACTAACTCTACATTTTTGTATTGACTATACATAATTTCTTAGAATTTAAGTCCGGCAGCTCTCGCTCCTTCGGCTAATGATTTAATACGACCGTGGTATAAATAACCTCCTCTATCGAAAGTTACCGTTTCAATACCAGCTTTCAATGCTTTTTCAGCAATCAATTTACCAACAGCGTTAGCTACTTCAACGTTTGTACCTTTAGCATCAACACCTTTATCTCTAGAGGATGCTGCTAAAATAGTAACTCCATTTAAGTCATCTATCAACTGTGCGTAGATTTCTTTATTGCTTCTGAATACAGAAAGTCTTGGGTTTGTAGCAGTTCCGCTTACAATCTTTCTAATTCTGAACTTAATTCTCTGTCTTCTTTCAGATTTTGTTAACGACATAATCTTAATTTTTAAGCTGATTTACCTGCTTTTCTTCTTAATACTTCACCTACGAATTTAACTCCTTTTCCTTTGTAAGGCTCAGGACGACGGAAACCTCTAATTTTAGCGGCAACCTGACCTAGAAGTTGTTTATCGTGAGAGGTTAATTTAACGATTGGATTTTTACCTTTTTCAGAAATTGTTTCTAATTTAACTTCAGGAGCAATTTCTAAAACGATGTTGTGAGAGAAACCTAAAGCAAGATCTAATTTTTGACCTTGGTTTGAAGCTCTATATCCAACCCCAACTAACTCTAATTCTTTCGTAAAACCGGTTGAAACACCATTAATCATGTTACTGATTAATGCTCTATATAAACCGTGTTTTGATCTATGATCTTTGTAGTCAGAAAATCTTTCCACAATTACTTGACCATCTTCAATTTTAACACTAACATCTGAAAAGTCTTGTGTTAACTGACCTAACTTTCCTTTTGCTGTAACTACACCTTCATTCACTTCTACAGTTACACCGGCAGGAATTACAATTGGATTTTTACCTATTCTTGACATTGTTTAGTGTTTTATTAGTATACGTAACAAATAACTTCTCCTCCAACATTTAATTGTTTAGCTTGCTTTCCGGTCATTAAACCTTTAGAAGTGGAAACAATTGCAATACCTAATCCGTTAAGGATTCTTGGAAGTTCTGATGAACCAGCATATTTACGTAAACCTGGTTTACTAATTCTTTGGATATCTCTGATTACAGGCTCTTTAGTATCTTTATCATACTTTAAAGCAATTTTGATTGTTCCTTGAACTGAACTATCATCAAATTTGTAACTTAAGATATATCCTTGATCGAATAAAATCTTTGTGATTTCTTTTTTAAGATTAGAAGCTGGAATTTCTACCACCTTGTGGTTCGCTTTTACAGCATTTCTAACTCTCGTAAGATAATCGGCAATAGGATCTGTATACATATGTATCGATTTGCGGTAACGGTTTTCAATAAAAACTATTTCTATTGAACCTGAAACCAATTAAAAATAATTTACCAACTAGATTTTTTAACTCCAGGTATTAAACCTTGGTTAGCCATTTCACGGAAAGTTACACGTGAAATACCGAATTGTCTCATGTACCCTCTTGGTCTTCCTGTTAATTTACAACGATTGTGTAAACGAACCGGAGAAGCATTTCTCGGTAATTTTTGTAGGCTTTCATAATCTCCAGCTTCTAATAAAGCTTTTCTTTTTTCAGCATACTTATCTACCGCTTTCTGTCTTTTTACCTCACGGGCTTTCATTGATTCTTTAGCCATAACTTAATTCTTTTTAAAAGGTAATCCTAATTCTGCTAATAATGATTTTGCTTCTTTATCTGTTTTGGCAGTAGTTACAAAAGTAATATCCATACCGGCGATTTTGTTTACTTTGTCAATATCAATTTCAGGGAAAATGATTTGCTCCAAAACACCAAGGTTATAATTACCTCTACCATCAAAACCAGTTGCTTTAATACCATTAAAGTCTCTTACACGAGGCAAAGAAGATGTAATCAATCTATCTAAAAATTCATACATTTTTTCACCACGTAAAGTTACTTTAGCACCAATAGGCATTCCTTTTCTTAATTTAAAAGACGCTACGTCTTTTTTAGAAATAGTAGCTAAAGCTTTTTGACCTGTGATTTTAGTCAACTCGTCCACTGCATAATCAACCAATTTCTTGTCTGAAACAGCAGCTCCAACACCACGGCTTACAACGATCTTTTCCAATTTAGGAACTTGCATCACGTTTTTGTAACCGAACTCTTCTTTCAAAGCAGGAATAACTCTGCTTTTATATTCTTCTTTTAGTCTAGGGATATAAGCCATTACTATAATACTTGATTAGATTTTTTTGAAAATCTTACTTTCTTATCTCCTTCAACTTTGAAACCAACTTTAGTTACTTTTTTTGACTTTGGGTCAATTAAAGAAAGGTTGGAAATTTGAATAGGAGCTTCTTTTTTAACGATTCCTCCTTGAGGGTTTTTTGCACTTGGTTTAGTGTGAACTGAAACCATGTTTGTACCTTCAACGATCGCTTTATTAGCGTCAACAAAAACACGTAAAACTTTACCTTCAGTACCTTTGTGGTCTCCGGCAATTACTCTTACTATGTCTCCTGATTTAATTTTTAACTTTGTCATCATTAATCGATTTAAAGCACCTCTGGTGCTAATGATACAATTTTCATGAATTGTTTTTCACGAAGTTCTCTTGCAACCGGACCAAAAACACGAGTTCCTCTCATTTCACCTGCAGCGTTCAACAATACACAAGCGTTATCGTCAAAACGGATATAAGATCCATCAGCTCTTCTCACTTCTTTTTTAGTACGTACAACAACTGCAGTTGAAACAGCACCTTTTTTTACGTTACCGTTTGGTGTTGCATCTTTAATTGACACTACAATTTTATCTCCAACAGAGGCATAACGACGTTTCGTTCCTCCTAAAACACGGATAGTCAAAACTTCTTTTGCCCCTGTGTTATCTGCTACTTTTAATCTAGATTCCTGTTGTACCATAATTACTTCGCTCTTTCAATGATTTCAACTAATCTCCAACATTTTGATTTACTTAAAGGACGCGTTTCGCTAATTCTTACCGTATCTCCAATGTTACAGTCATTTGTTTCGTCGTGTGCAACATATTTTTTTGTTTTTAACACGAACTTACCGTATAATGGGTGTTTCACTTTTTTAGTTTCAGAAACAACAATGGATTTCTCCATTTTGTTACTAGTTACTACACCAATTCTCTCTTTTCTTAAATTTCTTTTTTCCATCTTTCAGCTAGCTTACAATTATTGTAACTCTCTTTTACTTAGCTCAGTATTTAATCTCGCAATTACTCTTCTAATTGTTCTAATTTGAAGAGGGTTTTGAATTGGAGAAATAGTATGAGTCGTTTTTAGATCGGCATAAGTTTTTTTAGACTGACTAAGTTTTTCTTGTAACTCAGCTACAGATAGACTTATAATTTCTGATTGTTTCATAATGAATATAAGATTATGCTTCGAAATCTCTAGCAACAACAAATTTAGTTTTTACTGGTAGTTTTTGAGCGGCCAAACGCAATGCTTCTTTTGCAACTGCTAGTGGTACTCCACCTACTTCAAACATGATTCTTCCGGGTTTAACAACGGCAGCCCAATATTCAACTGCACCTTTACCTTTACCCATACGTACTTCAAGAGGTTTCTTAGTGATTGGTTTGTCCGGGAAAATTTTGATCCATAATTGACCTTCTCTTTTCATAAAACGAGTGGCTGCGATACGAGCTGCCTCAATTTGACGAGAAGTTAAAAAAGCTGAATCCATTGATTTGATTCCAAACATACCGTTAGAAAGCATGTGACCTCTTTGAGAATCACCTTTCATTCTACCTTTTTGTACCTTACGATACTTTGTTCTTTTAGGCTGTAACATTTTCTTTTAATTTAAAAAATTACTTTCTTTTACGAGAATTTGATTTCCCATTTGGTTTTCCTCCTTTTGGAGCGTCACCACCTTTTCCACTACCTGCAGCTTGTTTTTTGTCCATACCTACAAGTGGAGAAAGATCTCTCTTTCCGTAAACTTCACCTTTCATGATCCACACTTTGATACCCATTCTACCATAAGTAGTATGTGCTTCAGCCAAAGCATAATCAATATCGGCTCTGAAAGTTGATAGAGGAATTCTTCCTTCTTTGAAACCTTCTGAACGTGCCATTTCAGCTCCATTCAAACGACCGGAAATCAAAACTTTAATACCTTCTGCATTCATACGCATTGCTGCTGCAATAGCCATTTTAATAGCTCTTCTGTATGAAATACGGCTTTCGATTTGACGAGCAATGCTTGTTGCAACTAAATAAGCATCTAACTCAGGTCTTTTGATTTCAAAGATGTTAATTTGAACCTCTTTGTCAGTAATCTTTTTAAGCTCTTCTTTCAACTTGTCTACCTCTTGACCGCCTTTTCCGATAATAATACCAGGTCTAGCTGTAGTGATAGTAACGGTTACAAGTTTTAAAGTTCTCTCAATGATTACTTTTGATACACTAGCTTTTGATAAACGAGCATGAATATACTTTCTGATTTTATAATCTTCGGCAATTTTATCACCGTAATCATTTCCACCATACCAGTTTGAATCCCATCCTCTGATGATACCAAGTCTGTTTCCAATTGGATTTGTCTTTTGTCCCATCTTATTTATTAATTGCTTTGTGTGTTATTACTAGCTCCAAGCACGATTGTTACGTGGTTAGAACGTTTTCTAATTCTGTGTGCACGACCTTGAGGAGCAGGACGAAGTCTTTTCAACATCATTCCTCCATCTACTCTGATCTCTTTTACAAATAAAGCTGCTTCTTCAATACTTGCATCTGCATTTTTAGCTTGCCAGTTGGCAATTGCAGATAACAATAATTTTTCTAATTTTCTAGAAGCTTCTTTTTGACTAAATCGTAATACATTTAGTGCTTTTTCCACTTTCTGACCTCTTACCAAGTCTGCTACCAAGCGCATTTTTCTAGGTGAAGTAGGGCAGTTATTCAATTTCGCGAAAGCTATCGACTTATTAGCCTCTTTTCTCGCATCTGCTGTTTCTCTTTTACGAACTCCCATTGCTTCTTATTTTTTACCTTTATTTTTAGCACCTGCATGACCTCTAAATGATCTTGTTGGTGAAAATTCTCCTAACTTATGTCCTACCATGTTTTCTGTTACATAAACCGGTACAAACTGACGACCATTGTGTACTGCGATTGTTTGTCCAACGAAATCCGGAGTAATCATTGAAGCTCTTGACCAAGTTTTGATCACAGCTTTGTTTGATTTCTCAACGTTTTCAAGAACTTTTTTATCTAATTTGTAATGTACAAATGGACCTTTTTTTAATGAACGTGCCATGTCTATCTAATTATTTCTTTCTGCGTTCAACAATATACTTATTACTTGGGCTAACTTTAGAACGAGTTCTGTAACCTTTTGCAGGTAAACCTTTTCTAGAGCGTGGGTGACCTCCAGAAGAACGTCCTTCACCACCACCCATTGGGTGATCAACAGGGTTCATTGCAACTGGTCTTGTTCTTGGTCTTCTTCCTAACCATCTTGATCTACCTGCTTTTCCAGATACAATCAACTGATGATCAGAATTCGAAACCGCACCAATAGTAGCCATACATGTTAACAAGATAAGTCTTGTTTCACCAGAAGGCATTTTGATAGTAGCATATTTTCCATCTCTTGCCATTAACTGAGCAAACGTACCAGCCGAACGAGCAATAGTTGCTCCTTGACCCGGACGTAACTCAATACAAGAGATAACTGTTCCTAGAGGAATTTTACTTAAAGGTAATGCATTTCCAATTTCCGGACCTGCATTTTCACCTGAAACAACAGTTTGACCAACACTTAATCCGTTTTGAGCAATAACATATGCTTTTGCTCCGTCAGCATAACTTAATAATGCAATAAATGCTGTTCTGTTTGGATCATATTCGATTGATTTAACAACAGCAGGAACTCCCGCTTTTGTTCTTTTGAAATCAATCATACGATACTTTTGCTTGTGACCACCGCCTGTGTAACGCATGGTCATTTTTCCTTGACTATTTCTACCTCCTGAGTTTTTTTTCGGTGCCAATAATGACTTTTCCGGCTTATCAGTTGTAATGGCGTCAAAACCATTCACAACTCTAAAACGCTGACCCGGGGTAATAGGTTTTAATTTTCTAACTGACATTACTTATTAGATATTGTTATAAAAATCAATTGTTTCTCCTTCTTGTACTTCTACAACTGCTTTTTTGTAAGCATTTGATTTAGCACTAATCATACCGCTTTTAGTGTACTTTACAGAACGATCTGGTCTTACATTCATAGTATTTACTGCAACAATATTTACACCATAAGCTGCTTCAATAGCATTCTTAATTTGAATTTTGTTTGCTTTTCTATCTACCACGAAACCATAACGATTGTTAAGCTCACTTTGCTTAGTGATTTTTTCTGTTATGATAGGTTTAATTATGATACTCATAGCCTATTATTTACTTAAATTTTGTTCAATTCCTTCTAAAGAACTCTCTAAAAGCACAACTTTATTTGCATTTAAAATAGCGTAAGTGCTTAATTCTGAGTTAGTTACAACATTAGAAGCCTTCAAATTGCGTGACGACAAATATACATTTTTATTTGAATCACCCAACACAAATAAAGATTTTTTATTCTCTAATCCTAAGGCATTCAATATTGTAATAAATTTCTTAGTACTTGGAGTGTCAAAATTGAAATCTTCTAAAACGATTAAATCTGACTCATTTACTTTTTGTGAGAAAACAGATTTACGAGCTAATCTTTTTAATGTTTTGTTTAATTTAAAAGAATAACTTCTTGGTCTTGGTCCAAATACTGTACCTCCACCTTTGAACAATGGGTTCTTAACACTACCCGCACGAGCAGTACCTGTACCTTTTTGTTTTTTAATTTTACGAGTACTACCAGTTACTTCTGCTCTTTCTTTTGCTTTGTGCGTTCCTTGTCTTTGGTTAGCCAAGTATTGCTTAACATCAAGATAAACAGCATGTTTGTTAGGCTCGATAGCGAATACATCGTCAGAAAGTTGAACTTTTCTGCCGGTATCTTTTCCGTTGATATCTAAAACTTTTACTTCCATTACTTCTGAATGATTACATAAGAGTTTTTATGTCCAGGAACACATCCTTTAACAAGCAATAGATTTTTGTCTGCTACTACTTTTAAAACTCTAAGGTTTTGAATTGTTACATTATCTCCTCCTGTTCTTCCTGCCATACGCATTCCTTTGAATACTCTTGATGGATAAGAAGAAGCTCCAACAGAACCCGGTGCTCTTAAACGGTTATGTTGACCATGAGTAGCTTGTCCAACACCACCAAATCCGTGACGTTTCACTACCCCTTGAAAACCTTTACCTTTTGATACACCTTGTACATCAACAAATTCTCCTTCGCTGAATAGATCTACAGTGATTAAATCACCTAATTTATACTCTGTTTCAAACTCTTGAAATTCAACGACTTTTTTCTTAGCAACAGTACCTGCTTTTTTAAAGTGACCTACAGCCGCTTTAGTTGCATGTTTCTCTGCTTTGTCATCGAAACCAAGTTGAAACGCTTGATACCCGTCAACCTCTTTGGTTCTGACTTGGGTAACGACACAAGGACCAGCTTCAATTACAGTACAAGGAATGTTTTTCCCGTTCTCATCGAAGATACTAGTCATGCCGATTTTTTTTCCAATTAACCCAGACATATTAAACTATTTATAAATGATTAAAAATTCTTTTTTTGTTTTGTATTAAGACAAGAGTATTAAGCATTAAGAGAGTGTCTTAATACTTAATACTTTCATCTTTTTACATTTATCACACTTTGATTTCAACTTCTACACCACTAGGTAACTCTAATTTCATTAGAGCATCAATAGTTTTAGAAGAAGAAGAATAGATATCTAACAATCTTTTGTATGAACTCACCTCAAACTGCTCTCTCGCTTTTTTGTTAACGTGAGGAGAACGTAAAACAGTGAATATTTTTTTGTGTGTTGGCAATGGAATTGGTCCAGTTACCACAGCTCCGGTGCTTTTTACCGTTTTTACGATTTTTTCAGCTGATTTATCAACCAACATGTGATCGTAAGATTTTAATTTTATTCTGATTTTTTGACTCATTTTCGTTAAAATTAAGCGTTACCTTTTGCTTTTTTAATTACTTCTTCAGAGATGTTAGAAGGAGTTTGTTCATAATGTGAGAATTCCATTGTTGAAGTTGCTCTACCTGAAGACAATGTTCTTAAAGTAGTAACATAACCAAACATTTCAGAAAGTGGAACAAAAGCTTTAATTGTTTTTGCACCAGCTCTATCTCCCATGTCGTTTACTTGACCTCTTCTTCTGTTCAAATCTCCAACAATATCACCCATGTTTTCTTCTGGAGTAATTACTTCAATTTTCATGATTGGCTCAAGAATTACAGCTCCAGCAGCTTTAGCTACTTCTTTGTAACCCATTTTAGCAGCCAATTCGAAAGAAAGAGCATCCGAATCCACAGGGTGGAAAGACCCGTCTAACAAAGTAACTTTTAAACTATCAACAGTATATCCGGCTAAAGGACCTTGCTTCATTGCTTCTTTGAAACCTTTTTCAACAGCAGGAATATATTCTTTTGGAACGTTACCTCCTTTTACTTCATTGACAAACTGTAATCCAACTGGTGTTTTTCCATCTACTTCATCAGCAGGCTCTAAACGGAATACAATATCTCCAAATTTACCACGTCCACCAGATTGCTTTTTATAGGTCTCTCTGTGTTGAGCAGATTTAGTGAAAGCTTCTTTGTATTCAACTTGTGGTTCACCTTGGTTAACTTCAACTTTGAATTCACGTTTCATACGATCAACTAAGATATCTAAGTGTAACTCACCCATACCAGAGATGATTGTTTGACCTGAAGCCTCATCCGTTCTAACTGTAAACGTTGGATCTTCTTCCGCTAATTTAGCTAAAGCCATACCCATTTTATCTACGTCAGCTTTTGTTTTAGGTTCAATTGCAATACCAATTACCGGATCAGGGAATTTCATTGACTCAAGGATAATTGGGTGTTTTTCATCACACATTGTATCTCCAGTCTTGATATCTTTAAATCCTACTGCTGCACCAATATCTCCAGCCTCAATAAATTCGATTGGATTTTGTTTATTAGCGTGCATTTGATAGATACGAGAAATTCTTTCTTTGTTTCCAGAACGTGTATTCAAGATATATGAACCTGCATCTAAACGACCTGAATAAGCACGGAAGAAAGCTAAACGACCAACATAAGGGTCAGTAGCAATTTTAAATGCCAAAGCAGCAAACGGCTCCTTTGGATCAGGACGACGCATAATTTTCTTTTGATCTTCTTCAAGTAAATCAGCATCATCAGGGTGAATTCCTTCAATACCTTCTTTATCTAAAGGAGATGGTAAATATTTACAAACTGCATCCAACATAAACTGAACACCTTTGTTTTTGAAAGAAGAACCGGCAATCATTGGAATAATAGCCATGTCAATAGTAGCTGCACGTAATGCATTGTTAATTTCTTCCTCAGTGATTGAGTTTTCATCTTCCATATACTTATCAAGAAGATTCTCATCATACGTTGCAATCTCTTCAATAAGTTTAGAACGATATTCTTTTACTTCATCAACCATATCAGCTGGAATGTCAACAATATCAAAAGTAGCTCCTTGTGTTTCATCATGCCACACAATAGCTTGATTTTTCACTAAGTCAACTACTCCTTTGAAATCTTGTTCTTCACCAATTGGTAAAGTAATGGCAACTGCATTAGACTTCAACATGTCTCTAACTTGTTGACAAACTCCTAAGAAGTTTGACCCTTGACGGTCCATTTTGTTTACGAACCCCATACGAGGAACTCTATATTGGTCTGCAAGTCTCCAGTTTGTTTCTGATTGAGGTTCAACACCATCAACAGCACTAAACAAAAATACTAAACCATCCAATACACGCAATGAACGGTTTACCTCAACGGTAAAGTCAACGTGTCCGGGAGTATCAATAATATTAAAGTGATACGGTTTAGACTCAGGTAAAACTTTTCCTTGGCTGGTTGGAAAATTCCACTCACAAGTAGTTGCAGCAGAAGTAATGGTAATACCTCTTTCTTGCTCTTGTGCCATCCAGTCCATAGTAGCTGCACCATCGTGTACCTCACCAATTTTATGTGATTTACCAGTATAAAATAGAATACGCTCAGTTGTTGTTGTTTTACCAGCATCAATGTGAGCCGCAATTCCTATATTTCTTGTGTATTTTAAATCTCTAGCCATTTCTTTATGAATTAAAATCTAAAGTGAGAGAACGCTTTGTTAGCCTCAGCCATTTTGTGCGTATCCATTCTTTTCTTAACTGCTGCTCCTTCTTCTTTAGCTGCTGCTAAAATTTCTGAAGCCAATTTACCAGCCATTGATTTTTCGTTTCTTCTTCTTGCATAAAGAATCATCCATTTGATAGCATATGATATTTTTCTATCCGGACGAATTTGCATAGGAATTTGGAAAGTAGCTCCACCCACTCTGCGTGAACGAACTTCAACGTGAGGCATAACATTTGTTAATGCATCTTTCCATACTTCTAAAGCAGATTTTTCAGCATCTTGCTTTTTTGTTTCCACTATTTCTAAAGCATCATAGAATACTTTGAAAGCGGTAGATTTTTTACCATCCCACATTAAGTTGTTTACAAAACGTGTTACCAATTGATCATTGAATTTTGGATCCGGTAAAAGAGGTCTTTTTTTGGCCTGTCTTTTTCTCATGTCTTTTCTTTAAAAGTTTCTAATTACTTTTTCTTTGCGGGTGCTGCTGGTTGACCTGGTTTTGGACGTTTTGCACCATATTTTGAACGACGTTGCGTACGACCTGCTACTCCAGCAGTATCTAAAGCACCACGCACAATATGGTATCTTACACCTGGTAAATCTTTTACCCTTCCGCCTCTCACTAATACTATCGAGTGCTCTTGTAGATTGTGTCCTTCTCCCGGAATGTATGCATTCACCTCGTTTCCGTTTGTCAAACGAACCCTTGCAACCTTTCTCATTGCTGAGTTTGGTTTTTTAGGCGTCGTTGTGTAAACACGAGTACACACACCTCTTCTTTGAGGACAAGAATCTAAAGCAGCCGATTTACTCTTCTTAGTTACTTGGGCTCTCCCTGTTCTTACTAATTGTTGAATTGTTGGCATAATTAATACTAAAAATTTCTATGTTTTTAAATTTACCCTATTTTTAGGGGTTGCAAATGTAGTAATATTTTTTATCAAAACAAATCATAATTTATTTATTTTGTTTGAGTTGGATTTTTTGGATGGAAGTTGGGAGTTGGAAGTTGAGAGTTTTGAAAATTTGTTTTTTTATTATCAATTATTGATCTTGATTTTTGATATTGATTCTTGATATTGCCTCACCTCTGCCCCTGATAGTCGCGAAGCTTCGGGAGAAAGTCCGGCGGAATGATAAATGGGATAAAGGCCCTTATACCATATCTCCTTTTTTTGCGTTACTTTTATCGAAATTAAAAATGCGTTGAAAAAGTTTGGTCTTCTATTACTATTACTCTTGTTTTTCTTAAAAGGAAAAGCACAACAAGTGTATTTAACTATTGAAGGTCAAAATAAATCTGAAACCAAAACAATTGATTCCATAGGTTACACTAAACAATTTCAAAACGCAAAAGGAGTTGTTGATGAAACGCGTAATTTTTCGACCATCCTTTTTCAGTCCGGTTATTTGGAGTCAGAAATTGTCAATAACCAAAAACAAAACGACTCTACTTATTTATTTCAATTTAAACTTGGAAAAAAAACCTCTCATCTACATATATATATAGGTGAAGAAAATCAATTTTATTTAAATAATGAATATGAACTGAAAAATGATACTTTAAAATTACCCATTTTTCAAGTTCCTCAATTTATGGATGGAATTTTAAAAAGGATGGAAGCCAACGGTTATTCATTAGCAAACTTAAAACTGATTAACTTTAAAAAGATAAATCAATCGTTGCATGCGGATTTAAACATTCAAGCAAACAAAAAAAGAATTGTAAATGATATCATTATTGAAGGTTTTCCAAAGTTCCCTGAAAATTACCGCAAGAACTTGAAGAAAATGTTTGCCAAACAAACTTTCAATCAATCTAATTTAGACAAGTTATTCCGAACTGTTGAAAGCTATCGGTTTGTTTCGCAAACCAAATATCCGGAGATTTTATTCACTCAAGATTCTACAAAAATTTATCTCTATTTAGAAAAAGCTAAAGCCAATCGGTTTGATGGATTTATTGGATTCAACAACGATGAAGGGGGAAAAGTGAATTTTAATGGCTACGTAGATTTACTTTTACATAATTTATTGCATTCCGGCGAACAATTTTCTGTCTTTTGGAAAAGTGACGGAAATGAGCAAACTACTTTTAATGTAGGACTACAACTTCCCTATGTTTTTAAAAGTTCTTTCGGATTAAAAACTGAATTACAGATTTTTAAACAAGATAGCACTTTCCAAAACACAAAAACTTCAATTGATTTAGGCTATTTTTTTAACTACAACAAAAGAGTTTATCTTGGCTACCAATCATCTGAATCGAGTGATATACAAAATGTAAATTCGAATTTTATAAGTGATTTCAAAAATACTTTTCTAACCGGTCAATTTGAATATACCGATTTTAAAATTGGTGATTTTCTCTTTCCAGAAAAAATAGCTTTACATTTAAAGTCAGGAATTGGAAGCCGAACATCAAAAATTGATACCCAAAATCAGTTTTTTGTTCAAGTTGAACTCAAACACAATTTTTATTTAAATGCCAAGAATATATTTCATCTGAAATCGCAAAATTATTACCTAAATAGTGATTCATATATTGTGAACGAATTACATCGTTTTGGCGGAATTAATTCGATTAGAGGATTCAACGAGAACAGTTTACAGGGAAGTATTTTTTCTTCACTTTTAACTGAATATCGCTATGTTTTATCTCCCGGCATGTATATTCATACGATTATTGATTATGGTTACTTTCAAGACCAAACCAATGATATGAAAGATTCGCTTTTAGGATTAGGTTTTGGTTTTGGATTGTTGACTAAAAATGGTCTTTTTAATTTAGTTTATGCGAATGGAAGCATTGGCAATCAAGAGATTAAACTTTCCAATTCTATTGTGCACATTAGTTTTAAGACGAGTTTTTAAATTCGTAAAAAACCTTACCTTTGCCACATGGAAAAAGACAATCAGATTTTTGGAATTAGAGCTATTATCGAAGCCATTCAAGCGGGAAAAGAAGTGGACAAAGTATTTATTCAAAAAGATGCTCAAGGTGATTTGATGCGGGATTTGATGAAAACCATGAAAGCCAATAAAATCAATTTTACCTATGTTCCGGTTGAAAAACTGAATCGATTGACTTCTAAAAATCATCAAGGTGCAGTGGCTTCAATAGCCCCTATTTCTTTTGTTGACCTAGAAACTTTAGTGATCAATATTTTTGAAAGCGGAAAAACACCGTTGTTCCTTATTCTAGACCAATTATCGGATGCACGTAACTTTGGAGCCATCATTCGAACAGCTGAATGTACAGGTGTTGACGGAATTATCATTGGTAAACAAGGTGCAGCTCCTGTAAATGGCGACACTGTAAAAACCAGTGCCGGTGCCGTTTTTAATGTACCTATTTGTAAAGTAGAACATATAAAGGATGCCATTTTTTATTTACAAGGTTCGGGAATCAAAACCATTGCTGCAACTGAAAAAACAGACAATTCTATTTACGATCTTTCGCTAAGCGAACCATTAGCCATTATTATGGGTAGTGAAGACAGAGGAGTAAATCCTTCCGTGTTAAAAATTGTAGATGAAAAAGCTAAACTTCCAATGTTTGGAACTATTTCATCTTTAAATGTTTCTGTTGCTTGCGGTGCTTTTTTATATGAAGTAGTGAGACAGAGACGGTAATAAAACAATCTTTTTGACCTGATGAATTTATAAAACTTGTCTGGTCTAAAAACAAAACAATCACTTTTTCTCTTTCTCCGATTTATATTCATACAATACATTTTTATCTATATTGAAAAATGTGAACTCCTCCTCAACTTCTTCAGGTTTTGGCGGATTTACAAAGTTTCCGTTTTCATCAAAACGTTTCATAAACGGATCGTTTTCCGGATTAAAATCGGGTTTTTCCCATTCGTAACGAATTGGTTTTTTATATTTTTCTGCTTTATAAACTAAAGAAAATAGAAACCCTGTGATAAAACCAGCCAAATGTCCTTCCCAAGAAATTTGATTATCAACTTCCGGAAAAATATACCAAACCATCCCACCGTAAAGCATTACAATCAATAAAGACAACGCAACCAAGCGGTAATATTTTGTTTGGATTCCTTTGAAGAATATAAAACTAACCAAAACATAAATCAATCCACTCGCACCAATATGATAACTTTCTCTGCCAATTATCCAAGTACCTATGCCGGAAATAAGTATGCCAAAAAGCAGTACATGAAATGAAACTTCTCTGTAAAAATAACGTATAGAAGCGATTAGAAATAATAATGGAATAGAATTGTTGTACAAATGCTTGATATCACCATGCAAAAAAGGACTCAATACAATTCCTTTTAAACCACTAAGTGTCCTGGGTAATATTCCAAAAGTACTTAATTCAATTCTGAATCTGACTTCTACCCAAAAAACAATCCACAGAGCCAATACAAAAAATAAGGGCCAAGCGATTACTGAAGTAGAAAAAACGAAGGATTTTTGTTTCATAAAAAAATCGTATCAAAAATGCAACCAAAACGAAAGTAGTGCTTTTTTGTCAGAAAACCTTATTTTTACACCATGGAAGCACCACTTGCCGAACGCATTCGGCCTAAACATTTATCGGAATACATCAGTCAGTTGCACTTGGTTGGCGAACAAGGTTCTTTGACGCATCAAATTGCGAAAGGAATTATTCCCAGTTTAATTCTTTGGGGGCCACCCGGAACCGGAAAAACGACTTTAGCTCAAATTATGGCTCAAGAAAGCAAACGGCCATTTTTTACGTTAAGTGCCATCAATTCTGGGGTAAAAGACATTCGAGAAGTAATTGATAAAGCAAAATCAAGTGGAGGATTATTCACAGCAAAAAACCCTATTTTGTTTATCGATGAAATTCATCGCTTCAGCAAATCACAACAAGATTCATTGCTGGCTGCAGTTGAAAAAGGTTGGGTTACGCTCATTGGTGCAACCACAGAAAATCCAAGTTTTGAAGTCATTCCGGCATTATTGTCAAGATGTCAGGTATATGTGTTAAATGCTTTTTCTAAAGAAGATTTAGAGCAATTATTACATCGAGCTATTGAGCATGATGAAATTTTAAAAACCAAAAATATAAACTTGGAAGAAACTGAAGCTCTTTTGCGGCTTTCTGGCGGTGATGGAAGAAAATTGTTGAATATTTTTGAATTGATTATTAATGCTACCGAAGAAAATACGATTGAAATTACAAATGAAAAAGTAATGCATTTGGTTCAAAAGAATACGGTTTTATATGACAAAACGGGCGAACAACATTATGATATTGTTTCCGCTTTCATAAAATCTATTCGCGGAAGCGACCCAAATGGAGCTGTATATTGGCTTGCCAGAATGATTGAAGGTGGAGAAGATGTAAAGTTTATTGCTCGAAGAATGCTCGTTTTAGCCAGTGAAGATATTGGAAATGCTAATCCAACAGCTTTAATTATGGCGAACAATACTTTTCAAGCTGTGACTACTATTGGCTACCCGGAAAGTCGGATTATTTTGAGTCAATGTGCGATATACTTGGCCACTTCAGCCAAAAGTAACGCAAGTTATTTGGCCATCGGGAAAGCTCAACAAATCGTAAAACAAACAGGGGATTTACCCGTTCCTTTACATTTGCGAAATGCTCCTACCAAATTGATGAAAGAATTAGGCTATGGCGATGAATACAAATACGCACATGATTTTGACAATAATTTTGCTGAACAAGAATTTTTACCGGATGAAATTCAAAACACCTCTTTCTACGAGCCTGGTAATAATGCTAGAGAAAAAGAATTGCGTACTTTCTTAAAAAACCGTTGGAAAGAGAAATATAGATATTAAAATTTTATGTTTACTATCTCGGTAACCAACTGGATGTCATTAGTATATTCAAAAACCCAATCTTTGTCTTTTTGGTATAATATACCTTTTTTTTCACCTTTTTGAGCTAAAAAAATGTCTGATTTACCACTAGAGGTCAATTTATAAATAGTATTTGTTAGTTTATCTTTAAGTAAATATCCGGTTGTTGTTTTAACTGCTGTCAAAACTTCATTTATTTCTGCAGTATTAATAATTGTAGACTTTTGATTTTGATGTAGAGTTGAAGATTGAATAACATTTTCTTTATATTTATAATTAATCTTTTTTAACGATTCAAATATCTTTTTCACACATTCAATATAAGCCAACTTAAATTCTTTTTCTTTACTTCTAACTTCTTCGCTTCTGAAAATTACAACATTTTGACAATTTTTAAAAACTAAATTCATTGTCTTCCATAAAAAAGTTTCATCTTTAATTAAATCTACCTTTAAAACTTCACAATTATTAAATGCAATTTCTTTTGGAATATTGTTTTCATAAAACGCAATAAAACCAAGCTTTTCAAGATCATTTTTTACAATTGTACTTAATCTAAATTCATTTTCCTCTTTCAAAAAATCAAATTTAGTCGGAACTATTACATATTGATATTCATTCAAAACCTGAGACAAGCCATTGAAACTAAAAAGAAAACAAAATATTAATATCAAATTTTTCATAATTACCAAACAAAGTTAAAGATAGTATTTTAATGATTGTAAATCAAAAATTTGATGAATATGTTGATTAACTTCAACCTTAAATTCATTAAAAAAGATGGCATCCAAGCCAACATTTAATGCTCCTTCTATATCTGCTTCTATGCTGTCACCTATCATTACACTTTTTTCAACAGTTGTTTTTGCACTATTGATAGCGTAATGAAAAATCATGGGATTGGGTTTTTTTACTCCCGCAGATTCTGAGTTTGTAATTGTTTTAAAGTATTTTTCAAGATTGGCGTTTTTTATTTTTCCGGCTTGAACACTCTGAAAACCATTTGTAATGATATGCAAATTATACTTTGGAAATAAATAATTTAAAATTTCCTCTGCACCTTCGTATAAATGGTTAAATTGCGGCAAATAGATGATATATTCTTTTGATAACAAATGAATTAATTCATCATTTACTGCTTGATTCATCAAATCAAAAACTTCTTTTAACCTTTTGTAACGAAGCTCTTCCTGAGAAATCTTTTCCTCTCTGTAAAGCTTCCAATATTTTAAGTTTGTAGGGACATAAAAATGAAGAAATCTGTCCAACTCTAAACTCAATTCGTGCTTTTTAAAAATAGTTTCAAAAGCCAAGGCTGAATTTTTCTCAAAATCCCATAAGGTATGATCCAAATCAAAAAAAATATCGGATTTATGGTGGAAAGATTTCATATAAAGGTAATGTGAAAAGGGAGTTGGTTAAGGGTAAGAAAGAAGTAAGTTTATTTTCCGCCTTTGACAATTACAGCATCTTCAATATGATAAATCCAATCGTTTACATCACTATCATTGTATCTGAAATTTCCTTCTAATGTAACATATTGATCGGTTTTCAATCTTGGTGTTTTGCCTCTAAATTTGATTCCCATGATGGTTTCAGGACCAGCTTTCCCACAAAAAAAACAGGCAGCAAAAACATTTTTACTCAATGCATAAGAAACATTATCGATAGGAACAATAAAGCCACTCATCACAATTTTCTTTTTGTTTTTGGCTTTTAAATCTGAATTCACAATTGGAAACATCACTCCATCTGGATAATCTTTATTTGGTTTTTTAATGTATTTTATTATTCCAAGTAGTTTCCAACTCAAAGTATCAGGTGAAGAAAAAAATAACTCTTCGTTTTCAAACTTATTTTCAATAAATATTGATGGAACAAATCCTGCTTCTTGGACATTATTTTCACTTTCAGGAGCTATTTTTGTAGATGGATTTTTCACTTCCAATGAGGCTTCTAACATTATAATAACACCAAAAAGAAGGATGAAAAAAATATAAATTTTACGCATTGGCTAATGTTTTTGAAATATTTAATCGATAGGCTTTCACCGCTGGAATTACGGCTGCTAAAATCCCTACAAAGATAGTAACCAAAAATAAAATTCCCTCTTTTTCCCAAATTATTGTCATCGGATTGAATGCCATTTTGAATTGTTCATCTGTTGTGCTAGAAATCAAAACCAAAGCCAATCTTCCAAAAAGCGTACCAAAAATAAAGCCTACAACGCAAAGTAATAAACTTTCAAACAATACCAACCCTAACATTTGAATTCGCGATGCTCCGGAAACCCTCAACAAGGCAAATTCATATTTTCTTTCTTTCAATCGATTATACAAGGCGATGAAAATGCTAATTCCTGAAATCAACATAATTCCGTAGGCTAAATACTGTAAAGCTTGTAAGCCAATACCAAACAATGAAAATAATCTGTTGATTTCTATTGCGGGAAGTGCCGCTTGCATTTTGGTGTTTTGAGCAATCATACGTGGCCAAGAAATGATGCCCATTTTGTTTTTAAATTTCACTAAAACTGCTGTAATTTCTTTGGCTTCATCATGATTGTGTTCATCACCTTCTTCATGTATGTGACCTTCTTCACCGTGTGCAGGATTTTCAGAAACTTCATGGTTATGATCTTCCTCGTGGTCATGATTACAATTTTCGTCGTGCACGTGTTCTTCATGGTCGTGTTCATCTCCTTCCACATGAATATGACCTTCTTCACCGTGTGGCGGGTTTTCATCTTCCGAATGTGCTTCTCCCCCATGATCGTGACCGGAATGCATTTCCCAAACACTTTCAACTGTACATAAAATTAAATTATCAATCACTTTTCCGGTTGGCGAAGCAATTCCGACTACTACATATGCATATTCTTCATGAACGTGACCTTCTTCTGCATCACCATGGGTTCCAAAGAATTTATCTCCTAATTTTATATTCAATTTATTGGCAATTTCACTTCCGATAACGACTTCAAAATTCTTTTCAAATACTTTGCCTTGGGAAATAGTTGCAGTATATTTTTTGATATAGTCTGGTGTCGTTCCCACAATTTTAAATCCGCGATAATTATCACCAAAGGCCAATGGAATAGCGGTTTCAACAAACGGATGCTTCATCCAAACTTCCGCTTCTTTATAATCTATATTTCCGGTAGGAGCGTCTACTTGATAAACAGCAGAGAGTATTAACTGAAGTGGACTTCCTTGAGCTCCTAAAACCAAATCAACTCCGTCTATATTACTTGAAAACTGTTTTTCGAATTGTTCTTGTAATAAAATCAATAATGAAATAATTGCGACAGAAGCGGTTAATAAAACCAAACTCAAAACGGTATTCAACGGCTTAAACCAAAGGTTTTTCCAAGCTAATTTTGCTATCATTTAGTTTAAGTTTAATTGGTTAGAAAATTTATCTTTCAATCGATGATCATGCGTCACAATTATCAGCGATGCTTTGTTTTCTTTGGATAAATGAGCTAATAAATCAGCTACTTTTGTCGCATTTTCATCATCTAAACTTGAGGTTGGTTCGTCGGCTAAAAGTAGTTTTGGCTCATTTATTAGAGCTCTGGCAATGGAAACACGTTGTTGCTGTCCAACACTTAAATTGGAAGGCAATTTATACATTTGATCTTCTAAATCCAATTGTTTTAAAAGTGATTTTGCTTTGTCAGTTGCTTTTTTTCCGGTAGCTAGCCAAGAAGCTAAAACTACATTTTCAAGCACATTTAAAGAAGCCACAAAATGCGATTGTTGCAAAACTAATCCAATGTTTTTTCCGCGAAAGTTATCCAATTCCTTTTCGGATAAAGAAGAAATATTGGTGTCTTGTATGGAAATTGAACCCGATTTAGGTCGTAATAATCCACCCAAAAGGTGTAATAAAGTGGTTTTTCCTTTTCCTGAATTTCCTGTAATCAATAAAGTTTGTGACGCTTCATTCGTTATGTCAGGAAAAGCAAAAGTAGTTCTTTCATTAAATGAAAATATCAAATCTTTGGTATGAATCATAGATTACTATTTTTTTGTAAATATACTTAAAGAATTAAAATGCAACAATGTTGTGCCAAAGGATTTAATTCAATTTTAACAAAAAAACAGCCCAAAAGGAACTGTTTTTGAAACTAACTCTACAATGAAAAAATTTGCAATTTTATTTTTGACTAATTGCTACTTGTCTAGGTATTGGAAACAAATCATTTTGAGGAAAATTTCCAGCTTTAAAATCGGCAATTTCAAAAGTTGTACAGAGACATTCATTCAATTTATTTCTGATTTTTGCTTCATTCAAATTGATTCCGATAAATACCAATTCATTTAATCGATCGCCAAAATCAGTAGACCATCTTTCTTCAATTTCATGTTGATTATAAACAAAGCTTTCAAATTTCATACGTTCAGAAAAAGGCATGCTTGCCCACCAAACTCCTGCTCCTTCCGCTTTAATAGAACCTCCTGCCTGACTCCAATTCAGGGCTTGATCCGGTCTTGAAGCAATCCAAAATAAACCTTTACTTCGAATGATTGATACCGGAAAATCAGCAATAAAATTCCAAAACCTAAACGGATGAAAAGGTTTGTGCTCACGATACACAAAAGAACTTATACCATATTCTTCCGTTTCAGGAGTATGATTTCCCTCCAATTCTTGTATCCAACCAGCAGAGACCTCTGCCGCTTCATAATTAAAAAGTTGCGTATTCACAATTTCATTGATGTCAATTTTGCCATTGATAGCATGTATAATTTTTGCCCCCGGATTCAATTTTGTAATTGTTGCCTGAAGTTGAACTAACACTTCTTTTTTAACTAAATCTGTTTTATTTAAAATGATAATGTTGGCAAATTCTATTTGATCGACTAATAAATTTACAATTGAACGTTTGTCATTTTCGATAGTTGATAAATGACTTTCTTGAAGTGTTTGATTTGAACCAAAATCTTTAAAAAAATTATAGGCATCTACCACCGTTACCATTGTATCAACATAACTAAATCTTGACAAATCAATATTATTATCTTCATCCACAAAAGTAAATGTTTGAGCAACGGGAATGGGTTCAGAAATTCCAGTGCTTTCTATAATCAAATAATCAAAACGGTTTTCTTTAGCTAATTTCTCTACTTCGAGCATCAAATCCTCCCGCAAAGTACAACAAATACAACCATTGCTCATTTCGACTAACTTTTCTTCTGTACGAGAAAGTGTCATTTCGTTTTTAACCAATTGAGCGTCTATATTAACTTCGCTCATATCATTCACAATAACAGCCACTTTAATACCTTCTTTGTTGTGAAGAATGTGGTTTAAAACTGTTGTTTTTCCGGCTCCTAAAAAACCGGACAAAACCGTTACAGGTAATTTTTTCATAACTAATGATGCTTGTGAAGTCTAAAATTTAATAAATGACCAATAATCATTCCTACACCACCAATATACAAAACCCAGGAATGATGATGAAAGAAAATAGTAACGAGTACTGAACCGAATATCATTACCATAGAAAAAGATAAAATTAGTTTTACATATAAAGGCGTACTAGTTTTTAGTATTTTTACAACGGCATACAAACCAATTGAAGCAAACAGCAAATCAATCCAATGGTTGTGTGAAATGCCAATTGGAATAATTGAAATAAGCGGAAAGACCAAACAATGTATTAGACACAAAGTAGCCGAGGAAATTCCTAAAAAATCGAGAGAAGGAGATAGTTGTTTTTTCATTTATCTTTTATATTAAACGCAACAATGTTGCAAATATACTGTTTTTTACATCAAATGGATAAAAAAATAAAAAGAGAAAGAAATTCTTTTACAAAGTCAGAAATTGAACGACTTCTTCTGAGTAAAGGAGAAGCTTTAGCCCACAAAGATTTTCAGGAACATTTTGGAAGTACTTGTGATAGAGTTACAATTTATAGGGCTTTAGACCGATTGGTTACAGAAGGTAAATTACACAAGATTGTTAACTTAGACGGCGTGATAGAATATGCTTTGTGCCATAATTGCGAAAAAAACAATGAAGAACACCACCATGAGCATATCCATTTTAAATGTACACACTGTCATAAAACCACTTGTTTGGAAAAATGTAATCCTGAGATAAAATTGCCGGCCAATTATACCATGATTCAGCAGCAAACAATTGTTTTGGGAACTTGTCCGAACTGTAATGACAAAAAACATTAAGAATTTCTCATTTTTTTGGGTCCGTACCAAAGCCAAAATCCGGTAATGGTAAATAGCACTAAAGCTAAACTCATGATAGTAGTGTAAATCAATTTAAAAATACCCGATTCAAATCCTAAATAATAATCAATGATTGAACCGTCGTGAATTTTTTCTATGACATCTGAACGTCGCAAATCAATTTGAAGTAAAGCACCTGTTGAACCATCAAGCTGTACTTCATAAAAATTAGATTTAAAAGTAAATTTAACTATTCCTTTTTCTGGTCGAATATCAATTCTATCAATTTGTGAAGGTTTCGATTCCTTTAAGAAAAGTGTGATTTCTTTTTGAGCATTATTTTGCAAACTATCCAATGATATAAAATCAACTAATTTAGTTGAAGAACCAGATTGTGTTTTTGGGAGTATTAATCCGCCACTATGTTTCTTGATGCCTAACAAAAAACCGGTTATGGCAATCAAAAAATAGAACACAAACAAAAAAACTCCGGTTGTACGATGAACTTTTCTGAATACTCGAATTATTTTAGCTTGCTGAACCCTTTTTGAATTTGTCATTTTATATTTTTCCGTCTTCTGCAAAACTGTAATAACCCAGCTCAGTCACAATCATATGATCTACCAATAAAATATCCAATTGCTTTGCCGCTATTTTTATTTTATTTGTAATCTCTATATCTGCCTCACTTGGGAATAATTTTCCGGAAGGATGATTATGGCACAAAATAAAGGAAAGTGCATGATATTCTAATGCAACTTTCAAAATAATTCGAACATCAACTACAGTTCCTGTGATTCCACCTTTACTAATTTGAGCCTTATGAACTACTTGATTGGAATTATTAAGATAAATAACCCAAAATTCCTCATGAGGCAAATCACCTAATAAAGGATGCATCAATTCAAAAACAGTTTTAGTGGTTATAATTTTTGGTAATTCAACAACCAATTCCTCTTTTTTCCGTTTTGCTAATTCTAAAGCTGCAATAATACTAATGGCTTTTGCGGGACCAATTCCATTGAAACTACACAATTGTTGAAAAGATAATTTGCTTAATGAATTCAAGCTATTGTTTGTAGTCTTAAGGATTCTTTTGCTCAATCCAACGGCAGATTCATTTCGTGTTCCGGAACCTAAAATGATTGCTAATAACTCGGCATCGCTAAGGGAAGATTTTCCTTTAAGTAGTAATTTTTCTCTGGGTTTATCATCTTCTGCCCAGCACTTAATAGGGAAAGGTGTTTGATTTTCCATCTTTTTGGCAAATATTTAATAAAAAAAAGTGCATGTACTGTAACAAAAATACTATTTTTATAACTTATAAAAAAATATAACTCAGAAATAATGAAAAAAATCAACATTTTATTCAGTACAATGCTTTTTGCATTTTTAAGTTTATCTGCACAAGCACAGACAGCAGATCAAATTATTGACACCTATTTCAAGAATATTGGTGGAGCTGAAAAGTTCAAAACCCTAAACGGAACTAAAATGGAAATGACCGTTAACACACAAGGCATGGAAATTCCTGTTGAATTAGTTCAATTAAAAGGTGGAAAAATGTACTTGAAAATAAATTTTCAAGGTCAGGAAATTACTCAAATGGCTTTTGATGGAAATACAGCTTGGTCAACCAATTTTATGACAATGAAAGCAGAAAAAATGGAATCGGAAATGATTGAAAACATCAAACAAGAATCAGTTGATTATCCAGACCCATTATTAGACTATAAATCAAAAGGATATTCTGTTGAATATTTAGGAAAAGAAACCAAAGAAGGTACAGAATGTCATAAAATTAAATTGACTAAAAAACCTCAAATGATAGATGGTCAAAAGGTTGATAATGTTGTTTTCTATTACTTTGATACGGAAAACAATGTGCCCATAATGACTGAAACAGAAATCAAACAAGGGCCAATGAAAGGGCAAATGTCAGTTTCTACGATGAGTGATTATCAAGAAGTGGATGGAATGTTTTTCCCTTTTTCAATGAATCAAGGTGGTCAACCTCTAAAAATTAAAAAAATTGTTTTAAATCCAACTGTGGATGAAAAATCATTCGTGTTCAAAGAATAAATCAAATCAATCATCATAAAATCCCCATCATTTTGGGGATTTTTTAAATCATAACTGTATGAAAAAAATAAATACTTCATTACTCATTTTGGGGTTATGTTCCATTTTTACTGTTCAAGCACAAGATGAAATTATTTTAAAAGGAAAAGAATTGTATGGTGATTTATCGGCCAGACAAATTGGGCCAGCTATTATGAGCGGAAGAATTTCTGATATTGCAAATCATCCAACTAATAATAAAATTCTATACATTGGAGCAGCCGGTGGTGGAGTTTGGAAAAGTGCCGATGGTGGTGCGTCTTTTTCTCCAATTTTTGACAAACATATACAATCAATTGGTTGTGTTACAATAGACCCGAATAATCCTGATAATGTGATTTGGGTAGGAACCGGTGAGCCTTGGACCAGAAATAGTGTTTCAATAGGAAACGGAATTTATAAATCGGTTGATGGAGGATTGAACTGGTCAAACATGGGTTTACCAAAATCAGACCGAATTACTTCAATTGTGGTTGACCCAAGAAATAGTGATGTGGTTTGGGTTGGTGTTTTAGGAGCACTATGGGGAGATAGTGAGGAACGAGGTATTTACAAAACCACTGATGGTGGTAAAACCTGGACAAAACAATTGTATGTTGATGCGAAAACCGGTTGTGCTGATTTAGTAATTGACCCAAAAAATCCGGATACAATGTATGCCAGTTTTTGGGAATTTAGAAGAACGGCTTGGTCTTTCAATTCGGGAGGAAACAATTCAGCTTTGTTCAAAACAACAGATGGTGGAAAAACTTGGAATAAAATTCACAATGGATTTCCAAAGGGTCAGTTAGGTCGAATCGCCATTGCCGCTGCTCCTTCAAAACCGGAAATTCTTTATGCTGTTTTAGAAACAGAACAAGACAAAGATAAAGGATTATATCGTTCAGAAGACGGAGGAAATTCATGGAAACATTTAAATAGTGATTTCGAATTGGTAGTAAGGCCTTTCTATTTTTCAAGAATTACGGTTGACCCAAGAAATCATGACATTGTTTACAAAGCCGGTTTACGAGGTTCTATCAGTAGAGATGGTGGAAAATCTTTTAAGTCATTAGGAAGTATGCATGCTGATATACATGATATCACAGTTGATTTATTTGACAGTAACCGAATTTATGTGGCTACTGATGGTGGTTTATACCGCAGCTGGGATTCCGGAAACACTTTAGATATTGTAAAAAATCTTCCGCTTTCTCAATACTACCATTTAAGTTTAGACAATGAAGAACCCTATAACATTTATGGAGGATTACAAGACAACGGTTCCTGGTATGGACCAAGTAAAAGTGATGGTGGTATTGAAGCAAGAGATTGGCATAGTGTAGGATATGGTGATGGTTTCCGTGTTTTGAAACATCCTACCAAAAAAATCATTTACAGCGAAATGCAAGGTGCCGAAAACATTTGGAGATACAATTTGGAAACCAAAGAATTAAAAACAATACAACCTTTAGCTGAAAAAGGTGACCCAAAATTACGTTTTAACTGGAATACCCCTATTGTAACAGGAAATCATAATCCGGATAGAATTTATGCCGGAAGTCAATTTGTTCACGTTTCGGATGATATGGGACAAACTTGGCGAAAAATCTCAGGTGATTTAACAACAAATGACCCAACAAAAACCAATACTGAAAAATCAGGTGGTTTATCGGTGGATAATTCAGGAGCAGAAAATCATTGTACCATTTTTTCAATTGCAGAATCTAGTTTAAATAAAGATGTTATTTGGGCAGGAACGGATGATGGAAATGTTCAAATCACTAGAGATGGTGGAAAAACTTGGACAAACGTTACTTTGAATATCAAAGGTTTACCAAAAAATACTTGGTGTTACCACATAGAAGCAAGTGTATTCAATGAAGGTACAGCTTATGCTGTTTTTGATGGTCATTCTAAAAATGATTATGCCGCTTATGTATATAAAACAACTGACTTTGGTAAGACTTGGACATCCATTTCTACTGCTGATATTGATAGTTTTGCCAGAAATATTCAAGAAGATTATAAAAATCCAAACTTATTGTTTTTAGGAACGGAAACCGGACTTTTTATTACGGTTGATGGTGGAAAAAACTGGTCAAAATTTGAAAATAATATGCCGGCAGTTGCTGTACATTATATTGATTTGCATCCAAAAACAAATGATTTGGTTTTAGCTACACACGGTAGAGGAATCATTATTTTAGATGATATTAGTCCGTTAAGACAAATTAATCCTGAAGTTCTCAAAAAAGAGGTACACTTTTTTATCTCAAAACCATTTGTAATGAGTGAAAAATCAAGTTTTGGCGGTACTGCATCCGAACTTGAATTTGTTGGACCAAATCCAAATGAATCAGCTCAATTCATTTATTATTTGAAAAAAAGACACACTTTTGGAAAAATGGAAATGGAAGTTCAAGATTTACAAGGAAACAAAATTGTTTCATTAATTCCCGGAAAACAGAAGGGTATTAACATAGCTACTTGGAGTTTCAATACCAAGAATCCTAAAATTGCTGCGGCTAAAACATTGAGTTTTGGAGGATTTACTTCACCAAGAGTACAAGCCGGAAAATATAAAGTAGTCCTAACGAAAGGAAGTGAACGATTCGAACAGGAATTTGAGGTAATTTATGACCCAAAAAGTGTCATTTCATCAGAAGACAGAAAAGAACAAGCTAAAGTTACACAAGAACTTTTTGATCAAAACGAATCATTAGCATATATGGTATATGAATTAGATGAATTAATTGCATTGAATTCTAAAATCATCGAGAAAAACCCTAAAGCTCAAAAAAACAATGGTAAAATTGATTCAGAATTAAATTCTTTAAAGAAAACAATGGTAGTTACAACAGGTGATATGTATGTAGGAGCAGCAGAACCTCAATTGAGAGAAAAGTTAACTTCAATTTATGCTACCATAGCTTCACAGTTTGATGCTCCATCTCCCTCTCAAAAAGCAAATATTGAAAACGTGATGGATTTATACAAAACTGCTCAAACCGGTTTTGAAGCGTTAAAAGCGAAATATAAAAACAAATTGATTGAGCAAGCTACTCAACAGGGTCTTTCATTTGCTTTGAAAACAAAAGAAGATTTCTTAAAAGAACAATAAAAATTGTTTATCACAGCATCAAAAATCAAAGAAGCCGTCTCAATACTAAAATTTGAGGCGGTTTTTTTAATAGATAAGACTTTCGAAAAAAGTTTATTGTTTTATAATTTAGACAAAATTGCCTTTAAGCAGCAATTTTCTTTCTTAAGTTGTG